>Ga0209362_1000233_pt1 | contig 52665 bp, 50 predicted proteins | sample SaaInlV_165m_DNA_FD_184680 | JGI IMG/M metagenome (GOLD analysis project Ga0209362, IMG submission 184680) | Marine microbial communities from expanding oxygen minimum zones in the Saanich Inlet - Saanich Inlet SI037_S3LV_110m_DNA (SPAdes)... | ecosystem: Environmental > Aquatic > Marine >... | reverse complement strand
CAAGAATAACGGTAAGTCAGAGCTTGCTTTGGGCGGCGATGCCCCGGCCGGCGAATTAGCCCTGTTAAATATTGGCGCCAGTGCCCAGTTATTTTTATCCGCCATGATCTTTGATGGTGTCTTTGCTCGTCATCCCGAGCTGCGCGTTATCAGCATGGAACATGCTGCATCCTGGTTACCCTCTTGGATGCACCAGCTCGACTTTACGGCGAAATTGTATAAACGTATCAGAAAGTTTGAAGAGGCACCCTCGGTAACGGCCAAGCGCCACCTGAAAGTCTCGCCATTTGCCGGAGAACCTGTTGGCTGGGTAATCGACAACGTTGGCGAAGACATGCTGGTGTTTGCATCGGACTACCCTCATCCAGAAGGTACGGGCGACCCTATTGCCAAGTTCGAACGAACCATGTCGAACTGCAATCAAGCCACCATGGACAAATTTTACTTCGGTAACATGTTGGACGTCATGGGGCTGTCCTAAGCCTCAATCACGCTTCTAATTGGTACCTGCGCGTCAGAGACGCTCGGCGCAGTCAGTAGGTCGTTGGAGACCCCTTACCCTAACGGGGTTTCAGCGGCGTTTATCGCGAACCTTTTCTCCTTTGTACTATCCGCGCTTCTCATAAACTCTTTCCACATTTTTCGTAATCGCGCCCCAATCACTAGCTTTAACTCTTGCTTGATGTGCATCAAATGCATCCTGATCTTTGAACCTTTCAAAAACATTAAAAACACATTTATCAATACCATCTTGTTCAACTGTAAACTCTAAGCACCCATGTTCATTTAATGTATTTTGAATATGTTCGTCCAAATTATTTTTTATAGTTTCAAGCGCCTGTAATGGAACCTTGATATAACCTTCCAACACAACTGCCATGTTACTCCCACTCAATAGTCGCCGGCGGCTTGCTGGAAATATCATAAGTGACGCGTGATATGCCTTCGATCTCGTTAATAATTCGTCCGCTGACCGTTTCTAGAAAATCATAAGGAAGGTGCGCCCACCTGGCCGTCATAAAATCGATGGTCTCTACCGCACGCAAAGCAATCACATATTCATAACGCCTGGCATCCCCCACAACCCCCACAGAACGAACGGGCAAAAAGACAGCAAAGGCCTGGCTGACTTTGTCATAGAGGTCAGCCTTTCGTAGCTCTTCTAAAAAAATGTGATCCGCTCGCCTTAACAGGTCCGCGTACTCTTTCTTAACTTCGCCCAAAATTCTGACGCCAAGACCCGGCCCTGGAAATGGGTGGCGAAACACCATTTCGTGCGTCAAGCCGAGTTCCAGACCAATCTTCCGAACTTCATCTTTAAACAGCTCACGGAGTGGCTCTACAAGCTTGAGCTTCATATAGTCCGGTAAGCCACCAACATTGTGATGTGATTTGATGACATGGGCTTTGCCATCTTTGTGCCCTGCTGACTCAATGACATCGGGGTAAATGGTACCTTGCGCTAAAAAATCGACGCCCTGAATTCGCGATGCTTCCTCATCGAAGATATCAATGAACGTGTTGCCAATGACTTTCCGCTTTTCCTCCGGGTCAGTTACTCCCGCTAACCTCGTCAGGAACTTGTCCTCGGCTGCTACGGTTAGCATATTCAGCGCAAAGGTATTGTCTGTTCCCTGCCCCATCATCGCGTTGACCTGTGCTGACTCATCCCTGCGCAACAGGCCATTATCGACGAACACACAGGTCAGCTGATCACCAATAGCACGCGCGAGCAGCGCCGCGAGAACCGAGGAGTCAACACCGCCGGACAAGCCCAGAATTACCTTGGACGTGCCTACCTGGGCTCGAACCTGGGTGATGATGTCGTCAACGATATTGCTCGGCGTCCAAAGAGCCTGACACCCGCAAACGACCTTGATAAAACGATCGAGTAGTGCGGCGCCCTGCACGGTGTGATTCACCTCGGGGTGAAATTGCAAACCATAAAAACCTCTTTTTTCGTCAGCCATCGCTGCAATATCAGTATTATCGCTGCGGCCGATAACAGAAAAACCGGGCGGCGCCTTAACAACCTTGTCCCCATGACTCATCCACACATCCAGGTATGGATTCGTGGTTACGCCATCTTGAAGCTCTGCGATCAGCGCAGAATCCGAGATCACTTCAACCTGGGCGTAGCCGAACTCACTCTTGTCAGACCCTTCAACGTCACCACCTAGCTGTTTGGCCATCGTTTGCATGCCATAACAGATGCCAAGAACCGGTACCCCCAGTTCGAATACGTATTCCGGCGCGGCCAGCGTTTCCGAATCAGTGCTTGAGCCAGTGACGGACTCAGGACCACCCGACAGAATGATCCCCATGGGCGAATATTCCCGGGCTCTTTCTTCCTTCAGGTCATAGGGGAGTATTTCGCAATAAACCCCCGTTTCACGAAGGCGACGCGCAATCAGTTGTGTGTACTGGGAACCAAAATCAAGAATCAGGATTTTTTCCTGATGAATATCAGGGTATGACGACATGAGATTTGCTGACAATTAGTAAGAAGCGATTATACATCGTCGGACGCCTAAATGATGCCGTTCAGGTAAACTGCGCACATGGAAAGATCGAACCGACAAGTAATTTCCGTCTCGGACCTTAATCGTAATGCGAAACGGCTGCTGGAATCAGAATTCCCGATCCTTCATGTGGAGGGCGAGATATCGAACCTGGCCCAACCAGGCTCTGGTCACTGGTATTTCACCCTGAAAGACGACCGTGCGCAGGTACGATGTGCCATGTTTAAGAACCGCAACCACATGGTTCGATTTAAACCGCGCAATGGCCAGCAAATCGTCGTTCGCGGCCGCATCAGCCTTTACGAGGGCCGCGGTGAGTTCCAAATGATCGCAGAGTTTCTCGAGGACTCGGGAGACGGTGCGCTACGCCGGGCATTCGAGAAACTAAAGGCCTCGCTTCAAACTGAAGGGCTGTTTGATGAAGTTCGAAAGAAGCCCCTGCCAAGTCTGCCGGAACATATTGCGATCATCACCTCGCCTAGCGGCGCCGCGGTCCGCGATGTCATCTCGGTGATGCAGCGCCGTTTCCCGGCTATCCGAATCAGTATTCTTCCGGTCCAGGTACAGGGAGATCAATCAGTACCACAAATCGTCGCAGCGCTGCAAAGGGCTAACCGTCTTTCCGGCGAGCACGAGACAGCACCATTCGACCTGATCCTTCTCACTCGCGGGGGTGGTTCTCTTGAAGACCTCTGGTCGTTTAATACTGAACCCGTTGCCCGCGCCATTGCTTCGAGCCACCTGCCTGTCGTGTCCGCGGTGGGCCACGAATCAGACTTTTCAATCGCAGATTTTGTTGCAGACCTCAGGGCTCCAACACCATCGGCCGCCGCCGAACTCATCACGCCGGACGGCGATGTTCTGCTGGATAGCTTCAATATGCTCACCCGGCGCCTGTGGCAGTTGATGCTCCAGCAGTTGACTGATGGTGCAAAAGAAATCATGCATCTCCAGAAAAGACTACGGCATCCACGCGCCCATCTGGAAGAACTGGCACAGCGCCTGGATGAACTAGAGCGTCGACTGACAGGTAGCATCAACAATCAGCTGGAGAGACAGCAATCGCGGCTGGACCGATACAGACTCACATCTCCGCAAACAACCATCGATGCAAACAGAGTAAGACTCGGATACCTGAAGGAAAAACTCATTGGGCGTTCACAATCTGCGATCAGGGTCCGGTCGGATCAACTGGTGAACCTCACTGTGAGACTAGACACCCTCAGCCCGCTCGCCACATTGCAACGGGGTTATGCCATTGTTTCATCAGCGGCAGATGAACACATTGTTACCCGTTCACAGGATCTACAGCCGGGTGATCATATTCGCGCGCGGCTGAAAAGCGGCGCGGTTATAGCCGAAGTACAAACCATTGAGGTACCGACCACTAGTGATGAATAAAGATTGCCGAGTGAAGTGTCTGGCTTTGACCTTGTTGATGATAGGCCAATGTGCGCTGGGCCTGCCCACACACGATTCCGTTCCCGGCGGCATCGCTCTGGTACCGTTAACCACAGACAGAAACGTGATGTTTGATGGTCGCCTGGTGATGGTCACTGAATCGAAAGGAGGCTATGTCGCCGTCGTTGGTATACCACTTTCCCGTTCACCAGGCTCTTTCCACCTGGACACAGCGGAAGGCAAGGTCCACTTCAAGGTGAAAGAAAAACAGTACGAAGAACAACGTTTAACCATACAGAACAAACGCAAGGTCAACCCATACGCCCAGGATATGGAACGAATAACCCGGGAACGCGCAGAGATGGACGCCGCGTTTAACCATTTCAGTCCGGTTAACCGAGCCGACACAGACTTTGATTTACCAACAGCAGGCATTGTGTCGAGCCCCTTTGGCTTAAGACGCGTACTAAACGACCAGCCCCGAAGCCCTCACAGTGGTTTGGATATCGCTGCCCCCGAAGGCACCCCCATACACTCACCAGCTCGAGGAAGAATTGTCGCCACAGGTGATTACTTCTTCAATGGCAATACTGTGCTGGTTGATCACGGCCAGGGACTGATCACCATGTACTGCCATATGAGCAGCATTAGTGTAGAGGTAGGCCAGGCTGTCGATAAGGGGCAATATCTTGGAGATGTGGGCAAGACCGGCCGAGTTACCGGCGCGCACCTTCACTGGGGTGTCAGCCTGAACAACGCCCGCGTCAATCCTGACTTGTTCCTGAACCAGGAAAACACACCCTAGCTTTTCTTCTTGCCTTTCTTCTTGCCTTTCTGGGCGTGAGAATTCATCCGCTTACGGCTATCGACCTGTCGGTCAGTAAGCTTGTTCTTACGGCCTTTAAACGGGTTTTCAGCTGTTCGAAACTCCATCCGAAGAGGCGTTCCTTTCAACTTTAGCGCATCAACAAACTGGTGCATTAGATACCGCTTATAAGCTTCCGGGACTTTTTCGGTCTGGTTCCCATGCACGATAATAATTGGCGGGTTATTACCACCGAGGTGCGCATACCGGAGTTTAATGCGGCGACCATTTACCAGCGGCGGTTGATGATTGAAGATCGCACGCTCGAGAATCTCATTTAACCTTGAAGTAGGTACTTTCAACGTCGCAGAAGCATAGGCCTGATGGATCGAATCATACAGATGTCCCACTCCGCTTCCGTGAAGCGCCGAAATGAAATGCATCTTCGCGAAATCAACAAAGGTAAGCCGCCGATCCAACTCAGACCGAACCTGGTCTTTCTGATCCTGGTCCGTTCCATCCCATTTGTTGATAGCGATCACCAATGCTCGACCGGCATCCAACACATGGCCAAGCAAGTGCAGGTCCTGGTCTACGATACCCTCCCGGGCATCAACCATCAGGATGACAACATTCGCATCCGAAATCGCCTCGAGAGTTTTGATGATCGAGAACGTTTCTATCTTCTCGATAACCTTGCCCCTTCGCCTGACTCCTGCAGTATCAATAATCGTGTAGGGTTTTCCTTCACGCTCATAAGGGATGTAGATACTGTCCCTGGTAGTGCCAGCCTCATCAAAAACGACAACCCTGTCTTCACCGAGCAACCGATTGACCAGCGTGGATTTACCGACATTAGGACGGCCAACTACCGCTATCTTGATGCCAGTTGCTTCCTCACTCGGGGTTCCATCATCCTCAACTTGCAGTCTTGGTTTGATTTCTTCGTCAAGGAGCTGCCCAACACCGATGCCATTACTTGCCGAAATAAAATTCGGCTGGCCGATACCCAGCGCATAAAACTCTGCCGCTACAAAATCAGAGTTCTGGCCATCAATTTTGTTGGCAACCAGCAGAGTGGGAATCTCGTTCTGGCGGAGCATCTCGGCAATATTTTCATCCCCGGCGGCTCGACCATCTTTTGCATCAACCAGGAATAACACCAGATCAGCTTCGGCGATTGCCTGTTTTGCCTGATCTGCCATAGGCACATCGATTCCATTTGCATCCCCGGAAAGGCCCCCGGTGTCTACGACTATGTAGTCGAAGTCACCCATTGCGCCTTTACCGTACTGCCGGTCACGAGTAAGTCCGGGGAAGCTTGCCACCAGGGCATCCCGAGTGCGGGTTAATCTATTGAACAGCGTTGATTTACCGACATTCGGTCGGCCTACCAGCGCAATAACAGGTAGCATAATGTTGGCCTATCGAATTTCCAGGACGAAAAGGCTGCCCTTATTGCTCATGGCATACAGACGATCGCCTTCCGCTACAACGCCCGATCTAACACCACTTCCATCTATCTTGCGGCGCCCTACAAATCGGCCATCAGACTGCGCCATCAGATGAAGGTAACCTTCAAAGTCTGTAAATGCGAGGTAACTCCCCATCGCGACTGGCGCAGTAATATCACGATGCAACAAAGCATCAACTCGCCAAACCTCACGACCATTATCCGCATTGTATGCGCTGATCTGGCTATCGCTACTCGCCAGATAAACATTTCCAAAACCTGTCCCAACACCTGACACGCTGGACGCTTCTTCTGACCAAAGAATTCTTCCGCTGGCTATATCAATGCCAATAATTCTTCCCTGGAAACTGGCTGCATACAAACGGCCGTTTTCCATTGCCATGGCGCCGTCAATATCCACGAGTCGTTCAAGATCAGAATCCCCCTGGGCCACACCAACTCGGTAATCAAGCCCAGAAAACCCGGTTTCTCTTTCAAGGAGCGCCACCCTGCCACTTGAGAATCCAACCAATATAACGTCACCTGAGATGATGGGTGTCGCCGTACCTCTTAGTGTCAGTGAAGGAATGTTCGTCGTATAAACCCATTTCCTGGAACCGTCTATGGCATCGTATGCAGCAACTTTGCCATCAATGCTCTGCACCACAACCAGGTCATCATCAATCTGGGGCTGGGATAATACTTCGCTGGCGACGCGGGATTTCCAGGCGAAGCTCCCGTCACTCTGGTTCAGTGCCAAAATTTCCCCGGATCCTGTGCCTACCACCACGAGGTCGCCACCCGCACCAACGCCACCGGTGATGACATCAAGGCCTTTCGAGAACCCAAATGAAAGCTCTTCCTTGCTGTAAAAGTCCTTTACCTCTGCTTCCCAAATGATCCGTCCCTTATCCTCTGTCAACGCCTTGATCTTACCGTCCGCAGAAGCCGCAAAGACACGCCCGCCAAAGATCGCAGGCCTTAGCCTGATCGCTCGGTCACCCGATCCGCCACCGATTTTCTGATTCCAGAGTACCTCCAGTCGAACTTCCTGATTAAATCCTGGCAAAGGGTTGGGTTTGATCTCTTCCGGCTCGTCGTCACCCCCAAACCAGCTACAACCTGACATCGCTAACAATGCCAAAAACCAGACAAGGAGGCGCATCTGGCGACTGTTAATCATGCGTCGTCGCCCTCGTCAACTTCCTCAACTTCCTCAACTTCCTCAACTTCCTCAATTGTTTCCGGTTCCATCAATCGCTCTTGAGTCGCACTCGCCGAGAGCGGAAGGTCAGCCAGCTTAAGTTCAAGAATTGGCTTTTCGACGTTGTCGCTCAGGTTTACAAGCGCCTTCTGATAAGCCTCTCGAGCCTGCCCCAGGTCGCCCAGAGAATGAAAGATATCTCCTTTCGCTTCTTCAACTGAAGCAATCTGACCAGATGCCGGCTGGTGATTAACCAGCAATGCCATCGCCGAGTCAGGATCTTCCAGCCCCAGGTGCACGCGAGATAACCGAACCCTGATGGTAGTCTCCAGGTGCATTTCTGACACGTTGTCTAGCGCCCAGCGCAGTTCTTCCAAGGCCATATCAAGGTCATTTTGCGCAACCGCAACCTTCGCGAGTCTCATCGCCGCAAAAACGGCATAAGTCGTATCACCATGGTCAGCCTTAAGCGTCTCCGCAAGGCTTACTGCTGTGATTCGTACCGCGTCGTCGGAAGCGTTAGCCGCAATATTGTCGGTTGCAATCACAAGATCTTCGTAAACAGCAGAGGCCGCCTCGCCTGTCTCGATGACATTCGCCTCCCAGCCACGATAGCCAAGAATAGCGCCAACGGTCACAACTACCGTAATCACCAGTGAGGTGCCATTCTCATCCCACCAGTCCTTCAGTACCTCTAATTGTTCTTCATCAGATTCAACCAACCTAGTTCTCCTTGCTAAAGTAGTCGAGGCAATACTGCGCCAACGTCTCTTGTGAAATCGTTGACTGCTCGCCACCTTCTCTCAATGATTTAATGCTGACAGTACCTGCAGCAACTTCGTCCTCACCCAGAACAAGGGCAAGGTCGGCGCCAGAGGCATCCGCCTTTTTCATCTGCGACTTAAACTTGCCGTCACCGCAATGAACGACCACCCTTTTCCCTGACAGTTGATCCCTGATTGATTCAGCCAGTCGCAGAGCTGTTGCACGTGCGGCATTACCCTGGGATACAACATAGACATCAGCGTCCTTCGATGATTCCATTTTTTCAGCCAACATCAGGGACAATCGATCAAGTCCCATGGCAAACCCAACACCCGGCGACGGCTTACCACCTAGTTGTTCAACCAGGCCATCGTATCGCCCACCGCCACAAACAGTCCCCTGTGAGCCTAGTGTCGTCGTGATCCACTCAAAAACTGTTTTGTTATAGTAATCGAGTCCCCGGACAATATTTGGATTAACCGCGTAGGCTATACCGTTATCGTCAAGCAGACCTCGTAAACCTTCGAAATGCTGCTTAGATTCATTATCCATAAAATCAGACAAAACGGGGGCGCCCCGCAATATTTCCTGCGTCTTTGAAGACTTGCTATCCAGTATACGAAGTGGATTAGTCGTCAGGCGCCTTTGGCTATCCTCATCGAGATCCTGTTCGTAGGCTTGCAGGTAGCCAGCCAACTTCTCTTTGAACTTTACCCGGGCATCAGGATTACCCAGTGAATTGAGCTCAAGCCTGATGTCCCCATCCAGCCCGAGCTTTCGCCAGATTCTGGCATTCATGAGCAGAAGTTCTGCATCCACATCAGGGCCCGGCATGCCGAAGCACTCTGCTCCAATCTGGTCAAACTGCCTGTAGCGGCCTTTCTGTGGCCTCTCGTAACGAAACATTGCGCCGCTATACCAGAGCCTCTGGACCTGGTTAAACAGAAGACCATTCTGCTCGGCAAAACGTACACAACCGGCTGTCCCCTCTGGCCTGAGGGTCAGGCTTTCGCCGTTTCGATCGTCAAAAGTGTACATCTCTTTTTCGACGATATCGGTGTTTTCACCGACAACTCTTTTAAACAGCTCAGTCTGTTCCAGCTGTGGCAGGCCAATTTCTCGGTAACCATAGGCCGCAAGCACTTCCCGCACGACATCTTCTATCGTCCGGGAGATCTTTTTTTGTGCAGGCAATAAGTCCTGCATGCCTCTGACTGCTTGAATTTTCATGGTTTCTGTAGGTTTAAGGATGAACCTTCTTTGACACGTATCTAATTTGGCACGGTCAGTTTTGCGGTTCGATCCCTACTAATAAAGGGCTCAAGTTCAAATGGGCGGCCATTGTAAATCATCTCGACGCCTGTTGCCTTCCCCAATAGCACCTTGAAGGGCGCTGTGCCGTAGATAGTCAGGACATCATTGACCTTGTTCAGATCGTTATAGATCAAACCGAACTGGTTGTCTGTAATTTCGACCCAGCATTCATCCCTGAATGACAGCTCCAGCTGGTCAAATCCGCTGGCATCCACGGTGACGAAGCTTCGCGCTCCATCTGTCGTACGCTCAAACTTTACCGAATCCGCAACCGCAACGACTCTGGGGCTGTCTTGTTCTGAGGAAGATTGCTCTGAGGTGGATGGTTCTGAGTTGGATGGTTCTGAGATGGACTGCTCGCTCAAGGCTTCCTGAATTGATGCTTCAGTAGCAGGTATAGCTGACACTTCCGGGCTTTCAGCTACTGTTTCAGCCAGCGCCTGCTCCACCGTATCAATCGCCCGCAATGTCTCTGTCATTGCAATCTGCGACTCTAACCCTGTCTGGTCCGGCAGTGCCGGCGCTTGAGATACCTGTTCCGATTGCAACGCTGCGCCTTCCTGAGTTGCTATCTCGAAATCAAAGGCAGCTTCCGAGGAATCCTGCGTAGCAGGTTGCGAGACACCTGGTTGAGTGACGCTCAGCGGCATCTCTTCTTCCGGATCGGAAACTAACCACCAAATAACAGAAACCACCAGCGCGAGTCCGCCAAGGCCAATCAAACCAGTTTGCAAAACCGGGCCTGTGATGCTGGCAGTGCCTACATCTTCCTCTGTAACCCCCCTCATTTCAGGGGTTGGTTCTGCAATCTCCAGCTCTACATCGTACAGGGCAACGATTTCGTCGCCGGACAAATTAACCACGCGCGCGTAGGTTCTCAGATAACCCTTGATAAAAGCCGGTTTCGGTAAGCTGCTGAACTCACCGGCATCGATGTATTTAATGAACGATGTTGTGAGATACAGTTTGTCGGCAACTTCTTTTTGCGAAAGACCCAATCGCTGTCGCGCTTCGGCCAGTAACTCTGAAGGTCGTTTTACTGCTGCAGGCGATTCCAGTTCCAGGGGTTCATCAACCGACATCTATATTGACTCTTTGTATCGCTGATACTCATCACTGCCCGGAAATATCCCTTCAAGGGCCTCACTACAGCTCGCTGCCTGGTTGTTATCCTCGAAGATTCTGCCGAGCCTGACACAAAGCCACAAAGACTTCGCCGTCGAAGGTCCCACCTCGGAATAACGTCTGTAGTAATCTCTGGATTCGACATAATTTCGCTCGTCAAACCGGATCTCTCCCATTTCAATCAACGCGCGCGGCTGCTGGGGGTTTAACTGGGTTGCTCGAATAAACGCATATTCAGCCTTTTCAGGGTCACCGATACGGTTGTAGGCTACCCCAAGATTTTCAAAGACCATGGGACGATTGGGATAAAATCGGTCCTCACTGGCTTTTGACAGTTGCTCTACCGCCTCATCAAAACGTTTCTCGGAGAACAAAAATGCACCATAGCTGTTTCGTATCTGTGCAGATTGGGGATCATACCTGACAGCCTGCTTGAAATACTCCTCAGCGAGATCGGTTTCACCCTCCAACTGGAACACCAATCCATATGTCGCATGTACATCCGCATTCTTGGGCTCTATGTCCAGAGCCTTGGCCAGCTTTTCCTTCGCCCGCTGATAGTCGCGATTTCGGAGGTAACCTATCGCCAGGTCCAGGTGTCTTTGCACCAGTTCTACAGTTCCATTATCGGTAGATTCACCGTTAGGTGTCTTCATAGACTGGCAAGACGACACCAACAGTGCCAACAACAACAGCAGAATTCGGATCATGCTATTTCACCGGCTGCTATTTTTTTGTATTTTTCCTGCCGTCGGGTCTTGTCAGCGACCTGACCCACGAGCTGGCCGCACGCCGCGTTAATATCATCACCACGGGTTGTCCGGACTGTTACTGAATAACCGTCGGTAACCAATCTTTCCTGGAATTTTCTGACTGCCATCATGGAAGGTCGCTTGTACCCAGTACCAGCAAATGGATTGAATGGAATCAAATTGATCTTACACGGAAACCCTACCAGCAGGTGAGAGAGTTGTCTGGCATGCTCGGGTTGGTCGTTAATACCATCGATCACCGTGTACTCTACGGTGATCGTTCTTTTATTACCCAGGTTCTTCGCATAACGGGTGCAGACTTCAAGCAATGTTGCGATCGGATACTTCCGGTTAATCGGTACAAGCTGATCCCTGAGTTCGTCATTCGGCGCATGCAGGGAGATTGCCAGGGATGCATCGGTAGTCTCGATCATTCGCTCGATCCCGGGGACCACACCCGCCGTAGACACTGTCACCTTGCGTTTCGAAATACCGTAGCCAAGATCGTCCATCATAAGCTCAACCGCAGGCAGGACATTGTCAAAATTCAGTAGTGGTTCGCCCATCCCCATCATCACTACATTAGTCACGGTTCGGCTTCGGTCCGGGTAGACTTCCGCAAGCCTTCGCAACGCAATCCGAAGCTGGCCAATGATTTCCGCTGTCGTCAGGTTACTGTTGAAACCCTGTTTTCCTGTGGAACAAAAACTGCAATCCAGGGCGCAACCAACCTGTGAGGAAACGCACAAGGTACCTCGCGCGTCCTCCGGTATGAAGACCGTCTCAAACAGGCTTCCGGAAGCAGATTTGATTAACCACTTGCGTGTGCCGTCGTTAGAAACAAATTCTTCGTGGACCTCTGGCTCAGCCACATTGCCATTTAGAGCCAGGTACTCTCTTAATGACTTGCTGATATCAGTCATCTCGGCAAAATCACTGACGAACCGATGATGGACCCATTTCATGATCTGCCCGACGTGAAACGGCTTCTCGCCAAGGTCCAGGAGCAGCGCACGCCAGTCTTCCTGGGTGTAAGCCAGGTAGTTAGCATCTTGGCGGGGCTGTTCACTCATCGTTTATTTCAACTCTGGTTATCGATTACAAAGCTGGTCTGCTTCAAAGAAATAGCTAATTTCACGCGCAGCTGACTCTGGCGAATCCGACCCATGGACCGCGTTCGCCTCAATCGATTCAGCAAAATCTGCTCGAATGGTTCCTGCATCAGCATCTGCCGGGTTAGTCGCACCCATCAGCTGACGGTTCAGCGCTATTGCACCTTCCCCTTCCAGTACCTGCACAATCACCGGCCCGGAACTCATGTAATTGACCAGATCCTGAAAGAATCCTTTGCCATCATGTTCTGCATAAAAACCCTTCGCTTTATCAACCGTCAGGTGCTCCATGCGTGACGCGACAATACGCAGCCCTGCTTTTTCAAAACGGGAAACAATCTCCCCAATGACATCCTTTGCAACCGCATCGGGTTTGATGATTGAGAATGTTCTCTCCATCGCCATGTTACTACTCCATAAAGTTAGGTTAAATTTTTCGGCGCATTATACGCCTGTGACAGGTAAAACGTAGCTTTTACTGGCAACCCTCGGTCGCCGTAACCTGCCTCGCTTGACCGTTAATCCATTACTCTTAATCCATTACCCTTAATCCACTTCATCGAGCCAGGCCATTTGTATGGCCTCAAGAACCTTTTCACCGCAATGTTCAGGGTCATCGTCAAAGCCAGACAACCCCATCACCCATTCCCGCAGATCCGTAAACCGGACACCGAGTGGATCCACCTCTGGGTGCGCATCAACCAATTCAATAGCTATGTCATTAACATCAGTCCATTTCATCGAGGTCTCCTCTTTAGTGGTTTTCCGACACCTGGTTGATGGTGTACTTAGGTATCTCAATCACCAGATCTTCATCACCAACCAACACCTGACATGACAATCTCGAATCAGGTTCCAAACCCCATGCTTTATCCAGCAGGTCGTCTTCCAGCTCGTCGGATTCTTCCAACGAATCGAAGCCTTCACGGACAACCACATGACAGGTAGTGCAGGCGCATGCCATCTCGCAGGCATGCTCGATATCAATACCGTTTTCCATCGCCACTTCTATCAGGTTGTCACCTTTGCTGGCTTCTATCACCGCTCCTTCGGGGCAACGTCCTTCATGCGGTAGGAATATTAGTTGGGGCATAGTAACTTCCTGGTTAAAACTCTTTATCGACTTCTGCTATATTCCTGCCGGCAAGTGCCTTGCGGACCGCTGCATCCATTCTCAAGGATGCAAACTCCTCGCTTGCTCGACCCAATAATTCTGTTCCTTCACTGATCGCCAGGTGATCTTCACCTTCCGAGACACGGCCAAGCTCCTCGATCGCCTGTTGCAATGCCTGGATATCACTTTCCGTTAACAGCGCCGCACCATCTTCCGCCAGCGCGTTGCCGAGCGCTTCAATCACCCGGCCGGACTCAACTCTCGCCTCCATCAACGACCTCTGGTTTGCATCTCCCGTAGCATGCTCAAAGGATGCTTGTAACATCGACGTTATTTCATTATCAGTCAGGCCATAAGAGGGCTTAACCTCTACACCGGCTTGAGTGCCTGTACTGGTTTCGCGGGCAGAAACAGAAAGCAGGCCATCGGCATCAACGTTAAACATCACTTCAATTTTCGCCGCACCGGCCACCATCGGAGGAATGCCGGTTAGCTCGAATCGCGCCAACGATCGACAATCCGTCACCAACTCGCGCTCACCCTGCAGGACATGGATGAGCATCGCAGTCTGGCCATCTTTGTAGGTCGTGAATTCCTGAGCCCGCACAGCAGGTATCGCTGTATTTCGCGAAATCACCTTTTCTGCCAGGCCTCCTACCGTCTCCAGACCCAGAGAAAGTGGCAATACATCCAGCAGCAGCATTTCGTCATCGGGCTTATTGCCAACCAGAACATTCGCCTGGACGGCTGCACCGACGGCAACCACTTTGTCAGGATCCATGTTATTGAGCGGCGTTTTACCGAAATACTCCGCGACCTTAGCGATGACCTGAGGGACCCGTGTAGAGCCACCCACCAGGACAACATTATGAATCTCACCGAGCTCAATCCCAGCATCCCTCACGGCTCGCAGGCACGCTTTAATAGACGCATCAACCAGCGGCGCCACTAGATCATCGAAAGTGGTTCGATCCAGTATTCCCTTGAACTGCACACCATCACGATCAAAATCTATGTCGACCTTGGCGTTATCAGTGAGGCTTTCCTTGATTGATCTGGACGCCATCAGCAATCCACGTAACTGTTCGCTTGCCAGCGGTTTCACATATCCGGACTGCTCAACTATCCAGGCGGCTATCGCCCTGTCAAAATCATCACCGCCGAGCGCCGAATCCCCGCCGGTTGCGAGCACTTCGAAGACCCCCTTACGGAGCCTGAGCAACGAGATATCAAAAGTACCCCCGCCCAGGTCGTAGACAGCAATCACACCTTCACTACCGGAATCGAGGCCATAGGCTATCGCAGCGGCAGTGGGTTCATTCAGTAATCTCAATACGTTGACACCGGCGAGCTGCGCCGCATCTTTCGTCGCCTGCCTTTGGGCATCATCAAAATAGGCTGGCACCGTAATAACAACGCCATCCAGGTCGCCCGCCAGTGTAGCGCTCGCTCGATCTACCAGGGTACGAAGGATTTCTGCAGAGACCTCAACCGGAGTCACATTTCCGCTGACGGTTTCTATTCGCGGCATTCCACCCTCAGAAGCAGAAAACCGGTAAGGAAGCTGGTCACCGAGTGTCGCCACATCTTTAATGCCGCGGCCCATCAGTCTTTTTACGGACACGATGGTGTTCATGGAATCATTCACAGCTTCGGTCAATGCTTCATCACCAACGATTATCCCGCTGGATGTATAGCGCACGACTGAAGGTAGCATATGCCTGCCCTGCTCATCGGCAAGTGTTTCAGCAACACCCGCGCGAACACTCGCAATTAGCGAGTTAGTCGTACCCAGGTCTATTCCGGCAGCTCGTTTACGCTGGTGGGGGTCGACCGCCTGGCCGGGTTCTGTGATTTGTAATAGTGCCATCTATATCCCAATTACTTTTCTTCAGTAGCGTCCTAATAATCCAACAACTTTTCTTCAAGACGGTTCGCCGAAACCATCAACTTGGACAGGAACTGGAGTTCATACACCAACCGCTCTGCCTTATCAGTGTCCTCATCCAATGCTTCTTGAAATTTTGCCTGCAGCTCGTTGATCGCCTGCCGCATTTTTTGACGAAACGAATCAAGTTCTTCGAGATTACCCTCACCTTCTTCAATAGATTCGAGTTGCTCCCTGAGCTCAATCTGATCCATCAGGAACGCTGCTGGCAAAGTCGGGTTATGTTCCAGTTCTACTCCCCGCAGCCCCAATATATAAATCGCGCGTGGCAAGGATGTCCGCAGCGTTTCATTCGCCGTATTTACCAGGGTCGCCCACTGCACGGCCAACCGCTTCTCCTGATCCGTTCCCGCGGCAAACCGATCCGGATGAACTTGTTTCTGCAAGTCCAGAAAACGGTCGCCAAGAAGCTCCTGATCCACGGCGTAATCAACCGGCAGGCCAAATATCTCGAAATAGTTTTTGTTGAAATCCACGAATAGTAAGGACGCCTGGCTTCACAGCAGGCCCTTCAAGTTAGACGGTGAAACTCTCACCACAGCCGCATTCGCCCTGGACGTTTGGATTCTTAAATTCAAACCCTTCATTAAGGCCCTGCTTCACATAGTCCATTTGCGTGCCATCGATGTAAACCAGTGACTTTGGGTCCACAAACACGTCAACGCCCTGAGAAGAGAACCTGAGATCTTCCGGCAAAATTTCATCGACCGGCTCCATGACATACATCAAGCCCGAGCATCCGGTGGTCTTCACAGCGACGCGAATCCCAACACCCTTGCCTCTTGAGGCCAGATAGCCAGTGACGTGTTCCGCCGCCTTTTCTGTCAGGCTGACACCCATATTCTTATCCTGCCGCTGCCGCCGATGACTCTTCGTCACCGACATGTTTTGATCGATAGTCCTGAATAGCCGCCTTTATGGCATCTTCTGCCAGCACCGAACAATGTATTTTCACAGGGGGCAGCGCCAACTCTTCAGCAATCTCTGTATTCTTTATGCCTTCTGCCTCGTCCAGCGTTCGCCCCTTAACCCATTCGGTCAGCAATGAACTAGACGCAATAGCACTACCACAGCCATACGTCTTGAATTTAGCATCCTGGATCACGCCGTCTTCGCCAACCTTGATCTGCAAACGCATCACGTCACCACAGGCTGGGGCACCGACCATACCTGTACCTACCTCACCACTTTCGGCGTCCATTTTTCCGACGTTACGCGGATTATCGTAGTGGTCCAGTACTTTGTCGCTGTATGCCATTTTGCTTTCTCTCCTAAGATGAATAGAACCCAGATAGATTCCATTCAAAAATATTAATTAGTGTGCAGCCCACTCGATTTTGTCCATATCCACACCGTCCTTGTACATATCCCAAAGCGGTGACAATTCTCTCAGTTTTTCTACGGCTGCCCTGACACTGCCGATCGCCTGATCAACGTCTTCCTCAGTCGTGAAACGGCCGATAGAAAACCGCAGCGAACTGTGTGCAAGTTCATCGTTCAGGCCAAGCGCCCGGAGCACATAGGAAGGCTCCAAACTCGCAGATGTACACGCGGATCCTGAAGATAACGCGATGTCCGGTAGAGACATGATCAGCGACTCACCTTCCACGAAATTGAAGCTGATGTTGATGATGCCAGGAATATGATGATCTATATGTCCGGAGACATACACTTCTTCCATTCCATTAAAGCCGTCCCACAGACGCTCCCGCAAAGCCAGTATTCGCTCACCTTCCTCATGCATCTCTTCTTTTGCGATCCGGAAGGCTTCACCCATACCAACCAGCTGATGGGTCGCGAGGGTACCTGAACGCATCCCTCTTTCGTGACCACCACCGTGCATCTGGGCTTCAAGCCTCACACGTGGTTTCCTGCGAACAAACAGCGCGCCAACCCCTTTGGGGCCATAAATCTTGTGCGCAGAAAATGACATGAGGTCAACCTTGAGTTCACCCAGGTCAATATTCACCTTGCCGGCACTTTGTGCAGCATCCACATGAAAGAAAACCTTTGCGGCGCGGGTGACTTCACCAATCGCTGCAATGTCGTTAACCACACCAATCTCATTGTTTACGTGCATGATGCTGACAATCGTTGTGTCTTCACGAATCGCTGCGGCAACACTCTCTGGAGAAATAATCCCATTGGTATCGGGCTCCAGGTAAGTGACCTCGAAGCCTTCCCGTTCCAAATGACGGCAGCTATCCAGCACAGCCTTGTGTTCAATCTTGGAAGTAACAATGTGCTTGCCTTTGCTCTTGTAGAACTGGGCAACCCCCTTGATCGCAAGATTATCCGATTCGGTTGCTCCCGATGTCCATACGATCTCGCGCGGATCACAGTTTAAAAGATCAGCCATATGCCGCCGTGCAATCTCTACCGCCTCTTCTGCTTCCCACCCGAACTTATGCGACCGGCTCGCAGGATTACCAAACTTACCTTCCGCAAGAAGGCATTCGCTCATTTTTTGTGCAACTCGCGGATCTACCGGCGTTGTTGCTGCATAATCAAAATAAATAGGTGATTTCATCTCGTTCCCGTAACTCAATTTCTAATATGCCCAATTACAAATCCGCAACCAGGGGCAAACGTACAAACTCGTCTTCAATAGCGTCCTGCCTTGTCGCAATCTGCTTAACCTTTCTTTTCGCGAGAATACTAGCCAGATCGATACCTGCCAGAAAATGATGGATCTCGCTGCTCAGGTCAGACCAAAGCTGATGAGAAAGACACATTTCGCCGTGCTGGCAATCTGCCCGCCCGGAACATTTAGTTGCATCTACGTTTTCATCAACTGAATCGATAATTTCTGCCACGAAAATGCGGCCAGGATCACGTTCCAGTTGATAACCACCACCCGGACCCCTGACACTGTTAACCAGATTGTGCTTCCGGAGCTTGGCGAACAATTGTTCCAGATAGGACAGGCTAATCCCCTGCCGACGTGAAATATCTGCAAGGCTGATCGGCCCTGCATTCCGGTGTACAGCCAGATCAAGCATCGCGGTGACTGCATACCTGCCTTTTGCTGTGAGTCTCATCTAATATCCCTCTGTGTCGCCGTCGCCGTAATATCTCCGCAATCTCCGCAGCCCCATTCCAACAACGCTGCGGGCGCTATTTCCAAATCCCCAGGGTCTTCAATTACTGCCTGTAAAGGCCGCGCAGTATGCAATACCTGACTATTTCAGCCAACTATATACCCGACCATTATAGTCGGGTATTGGAGAAATGCCAATGGTTGCTCAAACTGATATCGATATTGCTTAGATCGGGTGGCTCTAGCCCTTTCCCTGGGGCTTCTGGGGCTCGCCGGGTTTCCCTAACTTATTGATTGCAGTAAGAAATCCTCGAAGAATGTTAACTTCCATCCGATCAATCCGGACCCTGTTAAAAAGACGCCTAAGGCGAGTCATCAGCTGGCGGGGGTTCTCCGGGTCGTGAAAGCCAACCTGGATTAATGTGGCTTCAAGGTGGTCATAGAAATACTCTACCGCAGCAGAATCCGCAAAGGGTAAATCCCATTCCTGGTCGCTGCGCCCGGAATCATTGTTTCCAGCATGCTTCGCCTGCAACACCTCATAACAGATAACCTGCACCGCCATCGCAAGATTGAGCGAACTATAGGCTTCACCCGTAGGAATGTTTACATGGAACTGGCATTGCTGCAGTTCTTCGTTTTTCAGGCCACGAGACTCGCGCCCAAATAACAGCCCTACTTTTTGCTGACCCTCAAATGCGGTGACCACTTTCTCACCGCATTCTCTTGGGGAAAGTAGTGGCCAGGGTATTCGACGCTCCCTCGCAGACGTGCCAATAACAAGCTGGCAGTCAGCTATGGCTTCCTCAACCGTTTCCACCACCTGGGCGCCACGAACAACATCTCCGGCACTGGCAGCACGAAACACGGCTTTCATGTTTGGAAAGTCCAGCGGATTCACCAGGACAAGTTCGGTGAGCCCCATGTTCTTCATCGCACGAGCGGCCGCGCCAATATTTCCCGGATGGCTCGTTTCAACCAGAATTACTTTCACACCGGGGAACAGATTCGCTGAAGTCATAAATGCTTTACTTACAAAAACAAAAAAAGGGGGTATCAACAAGATCGTGAATATTACAGGGTTTCTGTTAAAATGCGCGACCGCATTTATTCCCCCGGACCCATCATGCAACCAATGGCCAACATTGCACTTCGCGCAGCCCGACTTGCCGCGCAACAGATCGTGCGCGGTTTTGACCGTCCGGACCTGATTGATATCTCAACAAAAGGCCACAACGACTTTGTGACCAACATCGACAGGGAAGCAGAATATATCGCCATCGAGACCCTGCGGGAGAAATACCCAGACCACAAATTCACAGGTGAAGAGTCTGGCTCCTCAACCGAAGAAGATCTCGAGTATGAATGGGTCATCGACCCCCTCGACGGTACGATGAATTTTACCAGGCAATTACCCCATTTTTGCGTCTCTATTGCTTGCTTGCACAAGGGCAAGATCGAACATGGAGTCGTGGTAGACCCTATTCGCCAGGAAGAATTCGTCGCCAGCAGAGGCCAGGGCGCCACCCTCAACGGGAAACGTATCCGTGTCAGCTCGCTCGAAAGCCTTGACGGCGCCTTGATCGCAACCGGCGGTCGCGACCGGCACCTACACCTGGAAGGCGAAACCGAGGTCCAACGACACCTGCTCGAGTCCAAAAGTTTTGCGCGGCAATCCGGAAGTGCCGCACTCGATCTGGCTTACATTGCCACGGGGCGTCTGGATGGTCTCTATTTGAGGGGGCTGGGACGCTGGGATATGGCCGCCGGAGTGTTGCTGGTTACCGAAGCCGGCGGGTTGGTTGGAGATTTCGAAGGTGGCGCCAACTTTATGAAAAACGGTAACATCGTCGCCGGATCGCCAAGGTGTTTTAAGACGATCAGTTCAGTCGTTCGAAAGCATCTTTAGATGCGGTGGCAGATGCGGTGGCAGATGCGGTGGCAGATGAGGTGGCAGCTACCGTCCAGCCATCAGGTCCGGATCGTCGGCACCCTCTTTCTCAGGTATCGCAAGATCTTCCTGTGAAATATTCAATACAATCAGCATGTTACTAGCAACGTAGATCGATGAGTAAGTACCTACTAACACGCCGATAATCAGTCCGATCGCGAATCCGCTGATAAGCTCACCGCCCAACACCAGAAGCGTAATCAGTACTATCAGCGTTGTAAAAGATGTCACTAATGTGCGACCGAGCGTCTGGTTTAGTGACGTATTGATCACGTCCACCGGTTTAGTCCGCCGCATCATCCGAAAGTTTTCCCGTATTCGGTCAGAGACAACAATAGTGTCATTCAGCGAGTAACCAATAACGGCCAGCAGTGCTGCCAGAACGGTTAAATCGAAGTCCCATCGAGCAATCGAAAAAATCCCTAGTGTAATCATCACGTCGTGGAAAAGAGCGACCACCGCGCCGATTGCAAACTTCAACTGGAATCGAAAAGCCACATAAAGCAGAACGACACCAAGGGCCGTCATCAAACCAATGCCGCCCTGGTTAGTGAGTTCCTCACCGACCGCCGGACCAACAAACTCTGAACGGCGCAGCTCAATATTCTGGCCGCTGGATTCCTTAAGCGATTCCAGGACCCTGTCGCCAAGACGAGCATTTTCTTTCGACTCAATGTTTTTCTGTGGGGGAATCCTGACAAGAATGTCGCGGTCTGAGCCGAAATACTGAACCACATGTCCTGTGTATCCCGCTTCGGTTAAATGACCACGGATCTCTTCAGGATCCACCGGGTTTTCATAGGCCACCTCAACCAGCGAGCCGCCGGTGAAGTCAAGGCCCCACTCAACCTGGTTAACGGCAAGTGAAACGATCGACAGCAACACAAGCCCAATAGAAATTCTTGCCGCAATCTTGCGGTAATGCATAAAATCAAATTCAAAATCCATCAGATTGCCAACCTCTCTACCTTGCGACCGCCATACATCAGGTTAACAATGGCCCGCGTACCCACGATGGCTGTAAACATTGACGTCAAAATACCGATGGACAGCGTGACCGCGAAACCTTTTACCGATCCGGTGCCAATACTGTAAAGAATTACGGCAACAATGAGCGTCGTCAGGTTCGCATCAAGAATCGTGACAAAAGCCCGCTCAAACCCGGCGTTGATCGCCTGTTGCGGCGGCATCCCTTTCTTAAGCTCTTCCTTGATCCTGGAAAAGATCAATACGTTTGCGTCAACCGCCATACCGACAGTCAGAACAATCCCGGCAATACCCGGTAGCGTTAGCGTTGCGGACAAACTGGACATCACTGCTACCAGCAATACCAGGTTGGCCATCAGCGCAAGATTCGCCGCCAGCCCGAAAGATTTGTAGTAAAACAGCATGAATACCACCACCAGACCAAGACCAACCGAGACTGAAAAAGCGCCAAGTTTAATATTCTCTGCGCCAAGGCTTGCACCCACCGTGCGCTCTTCTGCAATAAACATGTCGGCTGCCAGCGCACCCGCACGTAACAGGAGCGACAGCTCTCGGGCTTCTCCGGCCTGCAGCCCCGTTATCCTGAAGTTAACACCGAGCGCGGACTGGACCGTTGCGAGGCTGACGACCCTGCGGACCACATAGGGCTCCGGTTTCAGCACTTCAATGCCATCTTCGATGACCTTACGATCACGGGTCTTGGTTTCAATAAAAATCACCGCCATACGCCGGCCAACACTGTGACGAGTAGACCGGTGCATCAACTCTCCGCCATCTCCGTCAAGCCGAATATTGACCTGGGGTAATCCGGAATCCGGATCAAAACCAACATTCGCGTCAAGCACCCTGTCACCCCGCAGAATGATATCCTTCTCAATATCCGCAGAATAACCTTCGTAATCAAATTTCTCAGTAGAAGAGCGACTTGCATCTGACAGCGCCTCCATCCTGAATTCCAGAGTGGCAACTTTACCCAATATGTTCTTTGCCCGCGCGGTGTCCTGGACACCGGGTAGATCCACCACAATCCGGTCGCGACCCAATCGCTGGACAAGCGGCTCTGCAACACCCAACTCATTTACTCTGTTACGTATCGCCTGCAGATTCTGCTGAACGGCAAAGTCTTCCATCTCGCGGATAGAGGCATCGTCCACAGTCAGTGTCAGTTCAGGCCCTGCCTGGCTTGCTACTATCAAATACTGCGGATACCGATCTTTAAGTTTGCGTTCGCCACGATCACGCGTTTCTTCATCAGAGAAAGCGATTTGCAGCGCACCGGTGACCGGTGAAGTAAAACCCGTGTAGCGAATACGATCATCTTTTTCACGAAATGTCCGTTTAATGTCCTGCTCAAGCCCTTCTATACGCTCACCAACGGCAGATACCGTATCGACCTCCATCAGGAAGTGAACGCCGCCTCGCAGGTCCAGCCCATACTTCATCGGCTCACCGCCAATATCGACAAGCCATTGGGGTGTTGTCGGCGCAGAGTTCAGTGCCACTACATATTCGTCGGGCAGGTCATGCAATGCCAACTGGATAAGATCGCGGGCCCGAAGCTGTGACTCGTCGTTACGGAAGCGGATTAGCCCACCGTTTTCCTGCATCTCGGCACCGAAATACTCAACTGAGTCTTCTTCAAGACGCGCGGTCGCCTTATTGAGCGCATGTTCCGTAAAGGTACCGTCTGCGCTTTCGGTTGAGATCTGAACAGCAAAATCGGGCGGATATATATTTGGCAGGGCATAAACCACACCGAGGCTCACAACAACAAGCACTAGAAGGTTCTTCCACAGGGGGTATCGATTAATCAAAATACTGGGCCATTAGTAATGTGTGAACGAAAACAGTTAGATATTTTTGATCGTGCCTTTTGGCAGGGCCTGCGTCACGGCACTTTTCTGGAGCCGCAACTCAACCTTGTCCGCTGCTTCAAAAATGATGAACTGTTCTTCGACCTTGGTAATTCGGCCGACAAGACCACCATTGGTAATAATCTCATCCCCTTTGGCAAGATCAGCGACGAGTTCTCGGTGTTCTTTGGCCCGTTTACTCTGAGGACGCCAGACGATGAGGTAAAACACCAGCGCAAAAGCAACGATAATGAAAATGTCCAGACCAGGAATCGGGCCAGAGGCCCCGGCATCGGCAGCCATAGCGTTCGGAATAAGAAAATCTATCATAAAAAGAGCCCCCCCTAGCGGGGTCAAATTTGAGTGGCAATGGTGACGCGCGCTATTGTCGCTGATTAACTACCCAATCAGCAAATATTAGTCGTAAGATATGTCGCCAGTTAACGCTCGAGGCAGCCCCCATTCTTCATATACCCCGCCAATATGATCATCGAGGGAGCCTTTTTCAATCGCTGCCTGCATCCCGTTCATCACGTGAAGGTAGTAATGAACGTTATGGATAGAGTTCAATTCGGCGCCAAGGATCTCACCACACTTGTCCAGATGATGCAGATAGGCCCGGGAAAAATTCCGACAGGTATAGCAATCACAACCTGGGTCAACAGGACCTGTATCGGCCTTATGGGGAGAATTCCTGATTCGCACCACCCCTTGTGAGGTGAAAAGGTGCCCGTTCCTGGCATTTCGGGTTGGCATCACGCAGTCCAACATATCTACCCCCCGGTACACACTTTCCACGAGATCCTGTGGCGTGCCCACGCCCATGAGGTAACGCGGTTTATCTACCGGCATTCTGGGCGCTATGTGCCTGATGACTCGCATCATGTCCTCTTTGGGCTCACCCACGGATAAACCGCCGATGGCGTAGCCATCAAACCCAATATCACTGAGCTTACCAAGCGATTCATCTCTGAGGTCTTCATAAACTCCCCCCTGGATAATGCCAAACAGGCTATTGGGATTATCACCAAACCCCTCCTTGCTTCTGGCAGCCCAGCGCATCGACAGGCTCATGGACTCAGCAACTTCATCTTTAGTTGCGGGAAAGGGTGTGCATTCATCGAAACACATCACCACATCTGAATTGAGCGAGCGTTGTATTCCCATGGATATTTCCGGTGACAGGAAGATCTCATCGCCATTGACCGGAGAACGAAATTTGACCCCTTGCTCTGATATCTTTCGCAGGTCTCCCAGGCTAAACACCTGAAACCCACCTGAATCAGTCAAAATCGGCTTATCCCAACCCATAAAGCCGTGCAGCCCACCGTGAGACTCCATCACTTGCATGCCAGGCCTGAGCATCAGATGGAAAGTATTGCCCAGCAGCATTTGAACGCCTGCCTCTTCAAGCACTACCGGTGACAGTCCTTTTACTGATCCGTAGGTACCGCAGGGCATGAAGATGGGAGTCTGGACCTGCTGTGTGGTCCCATCTTGTCGGGTAAAGCTCAGGGTTCCTCTCCTGGCTTCACCGTCCGTACTGGATACCTGAAATTCCAATGTCACTTAATGAATCCGTTAGCCAGCTGTTGTTATTTGGTTATTAACATTGCGTCACCATAACTGAAAAACCGGTAGGATTCTTCAATCGCACACTGGTAAGCATTCTTGATATTGTCAGTTCCTGCAAAGGCACTTACCAACATCAATAAAGTTGAACCTGATAAATGGAAGTTAGTCACCATCGCGTCTACCGAATGAAACTCATAGCCCGGGTAGATAAATATTTCCGTATCGCCCTTAAATGGCAAAATCGACCCGCCACTGGAAGCTGATTCCAGCGACCGAACACTGGTGGTTCCAACCGCCACAACCCTGCCCTGGCGTTTTCTGCATTCCTCTACCGCCACACACACTGGTCTGGACACATCCAGAAACTCACGATGCATCTGATGCTCCTCAACATTCTCGGTACGTACCGGCTGGAATGTTCCTGCACCGACGTGAAGCGTTACTTCAGTTTTCCGGATCCTCTTCGCCGCAATGTCGGCCAACACCTTTTCATCAAAGTGCAGGCCTGCAGTGGGGGCTGCCACGGCACCATCATGTTGGGCGTATACGGTCTGATAACGACTCTCATCGGATGCTTCATCCGTACGGTCTATATAAGGCGGCAGTGGCATGTGACCAAACTGGGTCGCAATTTCGCTCACCCCCGGCGCCGGAAAGCGAACCCGATAAAAAGAATCTTCTTTCCCCATTACCGTGATGCTGGCGCCACCCTCCAGATGAATTGCTGAACCCGCTTTGGGAGGTTTACTAACCCTGATCTGTGCCATTGCCTCCGTCTTCGAAACGATCCGCTCGAGCAATAACTCTACCTTGCCACCTGTTTCTTTCTCGCCAAAAAATCGCGCCGGAATCACCCGGGTGTTGTTAAACACCATTAGGTCGTCGGGATTCAGTAGTCCAGGCAGGTCGGTAAATCGCAGATGCACAACTTTGCCGGTCACGGCATCCAGGTGCAGCAGTCGACTGCCGGAGCGCTGCGCAGCCGGATGTTTTGCGATCAGGTGCTCGGGTAGGTCGAAGGAAAAATCACTAACTTTCATAACGGAAAATGGCGCCTGGGATTAGCCGGAGCCAAATCACAATGGTGGGAAGAAAAATGCTATCTAAAAATCCAGCTTAAGCCCTGAAACATCAACAACGCGACAAGGCGGTAACGGGTCTTTCGACTCGGAGATTCCCCGCGCATTGAATGACCTGCACGATTATACCCTCTATATCTTCGTCACGTTCAATTCGACCCTAATACAGATGGTGTCCTTCCGTTGAAGCTGTTTTGCAGTGCAGCATAAGGTGCGGTACACATTGCACCGCAGTCGCACCGGTTCCAATCACGCCTACTCGTTTGTCGGAGAGTTTATCCAACCCCCCTTCAGGACCACCACCGGTGTATGCGTAATCCCAGCGGCTGGTATGGAAGGTGTGTCCTTTAAAGTCACTGATGCCTTTTATTGCAGGCAACTTTGGCCGGTTAAGCGGCCCGTTGGACATCGCCACAAACGGGCTCGCATCGCATCGTTGCGATTGGTTCGCACGATCCAATTACTCTGCTGCTCATCCCATTCGAGCCCTGTCACTTCCGTCTGGAAACAAGCTTCTTTATAGAGGTCATATTTTTCGCCGATGTTATGGCTATGTTCCAGGATCTCTGGTGCGTGAGTGTATTTTTCCTTCGGGTCAAAACCGAGATCTATTTCCTGTACTGACATTAGCGATTGTTCCTGAATTACTGCTGTAGGTGGCTAAGACTTTACCAAAGATAAGCCATTAAGTGATTGCTCTTATTAAGTAGTATCACTCAATTGGCACTGCCCGGGATAGCATCAGAAACATCTGTAGCCCAGAATTCGCGAGCTTAATCGTCGATAATTCGCCGATATATTCCACCCCATATGAAGAGTACAGGGCCGTTTCAAATGCTACGATGCTGCGCTTACAAAAGCAGAAGATATAAGAATGAACGGTCACCACCAGGGAAGAATTGAAGCTGTAAACCGACACGCTGGTTTACAATTTTCTCGTTACCTGGTTTTACCACTCTGTCTGGAGCGCACCTACTTATGACAGCGAACGAAACTGGCTGTTTGTTGGCATCATGCCATTCCTGGTTTGGGTGCCGGCGTTGGACCTGATCTCAATTTTTGGAAAACAACGACGTTGCCCGCATGATTATTTCTGCAGCACTGTTGTCGTAAAAATCAATTAAAGGAAACACCTTATGAAAATTCTATTCAATGTTGTCCTGATACTATCTTTCTTATTTGAAGCATTTGCCTCCGCTTCACTGATCGCTGGCCCGGAAGGCTTTGCTGCCGCGGGCTCCGGCAACCAGTGGTCCATGCACTATGGGTTTGCAGCACTCGCTATCGCCAGCATTTCCTTATGGGTCTGGCCATACCGAACGAACCTGCCGTTGGTCACCTTCGCTCTGGGTGTTCTGTTCACTTTTCATACCGGGTTATCAATATCTCTTTACCTCGCAGGGGATCAACAGGCTGGAATGATTATTCACAGCGTGCTTTCCGTTCTTTGCCTGGTACTTCTCACGCAACGGTCAAAGTGGTGTGACGTCGCAGACAAGGCCGCTAAAAATGCTTAGCCTGCGCAGGTGGATCCTGCTCACGGCATTGGTCTGCTCACCCGTTGCCGCCAAAGAAATCGACTTTACCCGTTACCTGGGTGACCATTCGTTTAAAGAATCTAACATCGAAACTTCTTTTATCGGCACCGTTGGTGAAGGTCGGCTGATTATCTCTGCCCTGCCCAACACTAACATCACCATTAGTGTGAATGGCAAAACCATCGCGATTACAGACAAACTTGTCGACGGGCATGCTGAATTCAGCGTCGACCTTCTTGAAAACAATACAATCAGCGTTGACCTTACCTCTCCACCACCAACAGCCACCAACATTCGAGTCAAACAACGCGCCAATATAGAACTTAATGTTCTGGCGCGAGTGCACTTCAACACCAACGTCAGCAATTTTGTTGAGGCTCGCGAATTCTATGGAAAGCTCGGGTTTGAGACGGTTTCGGGCTTCCCCGACACCAACACCCAGGCGATGGCACGTGCCATTGGCGTAGAAACACCCACAGACTATGACGGTTCAAAAGGGGAGCACGCCGGAGGATACCTGCTACACGGCGAACTCATCGGCGCCGGCGGATTCTGGGGCGGCGTCATAGACTTGATTGAATTCACCATTCCAAGGAACGTTGAAGCACCTTACGCCCAGTTGAACCACCTGGGCATGGCACGTGCCGCAATGCACACCACCAATATCACTGCTGATTACCAGTACATGAAGTCACTGGGCGTTGAGTTCCTTTCAGCGCCAACTCAAAGAACCGACGGGACTCTGTTCGCGATCTTTAAAGATCTGGACGGCACTTTCTATGAATTGCTCGAAGTAGACGGCGAGGATATCGAAACAGACACCACCCACATCACCAGCCTTGGTCATGTGAATATCAATGTCAGCGACCTTGAACGTTCGAACGCCTGGTACCAGATGTTTGGCTATGAAGTGACTGAAACACTGCCATCGACAGAGCCAGCGGAAGTTGCCAAAGCCATGGGTTTTGAACAGCCATTCACGATCAAGGGAAATCGCGTCACCCACGATGTTGATGGGTCAGTGCTGGAGCTCGTTCAATGGCTAGCGCCTTTTGACCCGGAGCGCGCCTACCCGGCACCCGTGAACCACCTGGGCATCCACAGGACAGCCTATTCAACCACAGACATCGAGGGCGACGTTGCGGCTCTTAAGGCACAGGGCGTTGAATTTCTTTCCCCCATCACACCATGTTGTTCCGGTGATGATTCATCAAGCAGCATCGTCGCTTTTTACGACCCGGACGGAACAGTGATTGAACTGGTTGAGCAACCTTATGTGCTTCATCTGCTCTTTAAGGTGATTACATGGTTTGGAAAAACGTTCTAGCGAATCGCCCTAATCAGCTCGGCGGCGTTCCAGTTCCTGAACAATCTGTACGTGCTTCTCTCTCGATAAGGCGTATTTAAAAAAGAGCGAAAGCGCCAGTAGGCTAAAGACAGATGTTGCCGGCCCCTGGAATAGCCCAAGATTGAAGATCACATCGGGGGGCACTTGCCCGGGTACAGCGTTCTTGGGAAAAGCAATGAAATCAAGCGCAAGGCCGCCAATCACTGTACCAAGGGCCACCGCTGCTTTCCCGGCAAACGCACGCGCTGAATAGATGATGCCTTCCTGCCTCTCACCGGTCGCCAATTCCAGCTCATCGGTGATGTCAGCAAACATGGAATTGATCGTGATGTAGATGACCGGCGCTGCAACCGCAGCACAGAACCCTGCAATAATTAACATCGGCACTATAGACCAATGACCGTTTTCAGGCAGGATGCCGAAAAGCCTCAGGACAATAAGGACGTTCACACTAATAATCGTCACGGCACACCCGTTGATCAGGCACCACTTTTTATCGAACTTTCGTGCTGCAAATGCAGCGAGCACAGAACCAAACGGCAGACCAATTAATACACCCACTGGAATTAGCCGCAACTGGTCTGTCTCCAGACCCCAGAAGTGGATACCCATAAAGGGCGTAAACGCGGCCTCAATTGACACGACCGTCGTCAGCATCAACAGCCCGAAGAAGATGGAACGGTAAGAAGGGCTGGAAAAAGCCACCTTCAATTCTGAAATAACTCGCGTCAAACCAAAAGGTTGGGGCGATGGCACGGCCTTGATAAGTCTTGGTATCTCACCCCTGGTGCCCCAGACACACAGCATAATCGCCGAAAATGCGATAATTCCGGCTGCTGCTGCCATCTTCGGAAAACCCGAAGCGTTATACATACCATTGGGCAAATCTGGCTGGGGTGGAAAAACAAACGTCAACATGACGAAGTAAAATCCATAACCCGCCACCGCACCAAACAGTAAACCGTAGCTGAACAGGGCATTACGATCGCTGTAGCCAGTAGCCAGCTCTGCGCCAAGCGCCAGGTGGGGAATTTGATAGAGCGTCAAAAAGGTTCGCACGCTGACCGCGAACATCAATACCCAGCCGAAATAGAACATCTCGCTCATACCACCGGGCGGGAAGAAAAGCAGAAACAGCGTGATGCCAAGCGGCGCGGCCGATACCAACATGAAGGGATGACGCCTGCCCCACCGTGATTGAAAGCGGTCTGAAACAGACCCGGCAACAGGATCACTTAGCGCGTCGAACAGGATGGCGATGGCCAGCGCGATTGAGGTTAAAGTCGCCGAAACACCGAGGATCTGATTGTAATAGAACAGCAGGAATGAATTAAACGCAGAGTTTTTAACTCCTTCGCCAATCTGGCCAATTCCCCAGAAAACCTTTACGCGTGTCGGGAGTTTTCGCTCGCCAACCCCTTTCCCCTCAACAACCGCGACCAAGATCTTCTCAACTGCTACAACAGGGCGTCAATGTACCCGCAAGCAGGCTTTGAAGTATAGGTTTATATCGCTTTCCTGCAGGTTTGCTCCGCGCTTTACTTAGACGCCTTGCGCATGCCGCGTCAGCACGACCAGAAAACCACCGCCATATTTATCCAACTTACGGGCGCCAACGCCTGGCAAATCGCTGAATCCATCAAGGGTCGTGGGCATCAGCTCTGCCATCGCCTGCAGTGTGCTGTCATGGAAGATCACATAGGGCGGCACTCCCTGCTCTTCAGCCAATTGACGACGGTGCGAGCGCAGCGCCTCCCAAAGGCCGACATCAATATCGTCAGGCAATGGCGTTTTGGTCAGTTTCTTCGCGGCTTTTACGACCTGGTCTTTACGAAGCTGGATAGATTCATCACCTTTAAGCAATGGTCGACACTTTTCTGTTAACACCAGACCGCCAAACCGCTCTGCATCGGCATTGGCATAACCACGCGCGACCAACTGCCGAAAAACAGACTGCCATTCCTTTGCCGATAGCTCGCCGCCGACGCCATAGGTCGGCAACTGATGGTGATCAAACTGAAACACCTTGTCTGTGTCTGTTCCCAGCAACACATCCACCAGATGACTGACACCAAAACGTTGTCCCGTTCGATAGATCACACTCAGCGCCTTGCGCGATACTTCCGTGCCATCCCAGGTTTCTACAGGCGTTAAACAGGTATCACAGTTACCGCAATGTTCGCTCGAGGGTTCATCGAAGTAGGCGAGCAGCGCATGCCGCCGACAGCTGGCTATTTCACAAAACCCCAGCATCGCATTTAACTTGATCTGCTCAACCCGTTTGTGTTGTTCATCACCCGTCGAGCTATCAAGCATCTGCCGGAGTTTGGTCACATCCTGCAGGCCATACACCATCCAGGCATTCGCCGGCGAACCATCACGACCCGCTCGTCCGGTCTCCTGATAATACGCCTCGATTGTCTTAGGTAGGTCAAGGTGCGCTACAAATCGCACATCGGGTTTATCGATACCCATCCCAAAAGCAATGGTGGCAACGATAACAACGCCCTCTTCTTCCAGAAAACGACGTTGGTGATCGGCTCGAACCGCCGCGGACAAGCCCGCATGGTAGGGCATCGCCTTAAACCCTTGGTCGGTGAGCCATTTGGCTGTGTCTTCGGTTTTCTTTCGAGACAGGCAGTAAACAATGCCCGCGTCATCACGATGTTCCGACTTAAGAAAGCGTAACAACTGGTTACGCGGGTTAGACTTAAGGCTAATACGATATTGAATGTTAGGACGATCAAACCCTACGACAAACTGCTTTGCATTCTGCAGCGCCAGGCTATTAACAATTTCGCCACGGGTACGCGCATCGGCAGTGGCCGTCAGCGCAATCCGGGGCACATCAGGAAATTCTGTATGCAGCCGATCGAGCGAAAGATAATCCACCCGGAAGTCGTGGCCCCACTGCGAGACGCAATGCGCCTCATCGATGGCAAACAGGCTGATCGACACGGACTTAAAAAGGCTAAGCGTGCGCGCCTGAGCTAAACGCTCCGGCGCCACATAAAGCAGGTCCAGTTCACCGCTGCGCAGCCTGGCTTCCACCTCAAAGACTTCATCTGATGACAGCGTCGAGTTAAGGAAGCTTGCCCTGATACCCAGCTGCCTGAGCGCTGAAACCTGATCCTGCATCAACGCAATCAACGGCGAAACCACAATCCCGCATCCGTTCCTGATCATGGCGGGAATCTGGTAACACAATGACTTGCCGCCGCCTGTGGACATCAACAGGAACGCATCGCCACCGTCAGTGAGCGTGTCAATGACTTCAGCCTGCGGCTCCCGGAAGGATTCATAGCCAAACGTGTTCTGTAGAATTGTAAGTGCTTGTGACATGCCGCGAGTTTAGCTGAGCTGCTGCGGTAAACCACACTAGAACGTGGAATTTTGTGCCGGCAGGTTACTGTTCATACTGACGATCTGCTCTGGGCCACCAACGCCGCTGCGAAAAAGCAGCATAGAAGCCGACATCTGCAAGACAATGACCCCAAACGCCAATTCAGACATTGCACTCAAACACGACAGTCATTTTTTTGTTTTCTGAAAATAATAAGGCTAACATTAGTCCACTATAACAAACCTAGATGAGTATCATAATTATGAAACCAATACATAACCTTCTAGCTGTCCTTTGCGGCCTGTGCTTCACAGCAACCAGTATGGCCGCTGACGAACTGATCATCTTTCCAAATGCAGGTCAGACTGGCGAGCAGCAGGAAGCAGACAAATTTGCTTGCTATGGTTGGGCTAAAAACCAGTCGGGCTTTGATCCAATGGCGCCACCCACCACAACCGCCCCGCCACCCAAGAAAGAAGCAAAAAAAGGTGGCACAGGAAAGGGGATGCTTCGAGGCGCGGCAATTGGCGGGATTGTTGGCGGCTCTGATGGCGCCAAAAAAGGCGCCGGTGCTGGAGCAGTAATGGGTACCGCGCGGCGCAACGACCAAAAGCGCAGTGAAACGAAGTCGCAGCAGGACTGGGAGCAAGAGCAGGTGGCGATTTATTCGGCAAACCGCAATCTATACAATCGCAACTATGGCGCCTGCCTCGAAGGTAAGAACTACACTGTTCGCTAGAGGCGTCAACAAACGACGATACCCTTGAAGGACTTGTCTACTGATTCCTGATAGCCATCAGACAATGACAAATGCTTCAAGGCCCGTTGGCGTCCCTCTTCAGCGGCCAGCGGCAAATGCACACAACAAAATGAAGATGGCTGCCGCACGTCAACGGCCGCTTTGGCGCAATCGAACAAGCAGCCAATGCTGCTTGTTCGGGCAACCTAAGGATTAGCAATGATTATTAAGACCATCCCCGCAAATAGATATGCGCGCGCCATGATGTTCAGCGGAATGATTTTTCTTTCTGGTTTTTATTCATCCACTGCGTGGTCGATCAATAATCAGGTCGAAGCCAACCTACCAGCATCCGATTCTTCCAGCAGTTCGCAGCTCATCCCCTATGGTTTTTTTAATGGCGATGTTGGCGGCGCAGTCGCTGCAGCATGGATTAGCAAAGGCTTCGTACAGGAACAGGCGAGCACCGTTGCCAACGTCTGGTTCGGTTCTGAGGGCGCCTATCAGCTCTTTGTCTCTAACAACAATATCCAGTTACCGTTTTCGGACCGCCTGTTTGTCGATTCAGTTTTCATGTACTCGAATTGGGAGGAAGTGGATTCCTACCAAAACGGCAACCCCAGCTTTCCAAATGAAATAGCAGGGTCAAACGACTCCGACGAAGACAATTCCGTTTCAGCGACTGGCGAAGACCTGTTTGGGTATATTTCGTTGCGTTATCTGCTGCCAATGGGCGACGGACGTGGCGACCCTATCCACACCTTTAAGCTAAGCGATGGCCTGCTGATGCCTGGCTTTGAGGCAGGCGGCGGACCGTGGAACCCACTTAAATCTGGACGCACAACATTGGAACTTCGCCCCTTCTATCGGGACCAGGATTTTGAAAGTGATGACACCGGCGAGCCTTTTCGAAACAAGACCTCTGGCGTAAAGTTTATTCTGGAATACGATAATACGGATTGGTACAACAACCCCACCCGAGGCTCTCGGCAAGAACTTACCATCGCGCGGGACTGGGGCGCGCTGGATGAATCGCCGACTTGGACATCCATTCAGTTTCGTCACACCCAATTTTTCAACCTGGGTGACACCAAAAAAGCCAGACAACGCGTTCTGGCGCTAGACTTTTGGACGTCCGATCTGCCCACCTGGAATTCTTCTCATACCGACAACACCGGTCGCGAGGTTTTTCACCGCGCACCCTTGTTTGAAGGCTCTACCCTTGGCGGGCTGTTAAGGCAACGCGCGTACGCCAACGACCGGTTTCACGATCGATCCGCCATCAACTACAGCATAGAGTACCGGTATACGCCCAGATGGAATCCGATGACAGAGCTACCGGTGATTAACAAATTGTACATTCCTTGGTGGCAATGGGTCGCATTTGTCGAAGTCGGACGGGTCGCCGATAACTGGAGCGTCAGTGATCTACACAAAGACATGAAAGTCAGTCTTGGCGGCGGTATACGCGCAATGGTTTCAGGTCTGGTCATACGGGTGGACGCAGGCGTGTCGGACGAGGGCGGCGAAATCCAGATGTTTTTTAACCACCCCTTCTAAGCCAGCAAACGACGTCTATTAGGGTTGTTGGGTCACCCGCTTCTACTGGCTAGCATGCTCGCTACCCAATCCTAGTTAACGGCCTTGACGACTTCCCTCACCAGGTCCCATTGATCGAATCCCTCTTTACTATAGTCGAGCCCTCGTCTAACAATCACAAGATCGTGGGAGGGGACAACAATAACAAACTGTCCGCGAGAGCCTGCCGCCGCGTAGGCCGACCGGGGAACATCATCACGACCATCAGATACCAGCCACCACTGTCCACCATAGAAGTTCCCCAGCTTTGATGTAGAGGGTGCAGGAGTGCGAACAAACGCTATCCAGTCTTCCGAAATGATCCGCTCACCCTGCCATACACCGCCCTGTGCATATAAAAGCCCAAACCGAGCAAGGTCACGGGTGTTGGTATAGACCTGGGAGCTCAGAACAAAATCGTGGAAACGATCTGTGCCAATCAGCGTGCTGTTCATGCCAATCCTGTCCAGCAACGCCCGCTGAGGAAACATCTGGTAAACCTTATCGTCGCCGAGTGCCAATTTCATCGCGTAGACGGCGAGCAGCGTGTCGAAGTTTTCGTAGTCCCAGTAGGTGCCGGGCTCGCGGACCAAACCACGGTCCCGCGCACCTTCGATCGAAGATGCGCCTGCCCAATAAGCGCGACTGGAACCGGTCGTATATTCCCTGTTAACCCGGTCGACGGGATACAGGCCGCTGGACATGTTCAGCAGATGCCGCAAAGTAATGGCGTTTCTTGGGTCATCTTCAGGTTTCTTTATGGCGGGCAGCCATTCGATGCCAAGTGGTTCGTCTAACTTTAGTCTGCCATCGTCAACCAATATACCAATCAGTGTGGCAGCAATGCTTTTTGCTGTTGACCAGGTACGGGTTCGAGTATGACGATCGAATCCCGCCGCGTATCGCTCGTGAATCAACATCCCCTGATACAGAATGATAAGACCCGTTGTAATCTCCTCCGGTATTTGTCGATTGAAGGTCCAATCTGATGCAGCCTGTAATGCCTTTGCGTTGATTGCATCAGGCAACGGTTCATCTATTACCCGATCGCCGGATGGCCAGGGTATCAAATCAGGGTGAACAGCCGCTGGGGGAAGTTTGAGTAACGGCAATGAGCTAATATCACTGGGACCCTGGCCCGGGGACATGACAACGCAGCCAATACCGTCACGAAATACGGCGCTGACGCTGGGGCCAGCAGTGCCACCACCGACCGATACGGATTTCAGCGTTGAATTGATCTGGTAGTCACCGCCATCGGCGCTACCGACGATACCGCCAAATCGCGCGCCGGTCAGATAAGCCAACTCCTGTTCGAAAATTTCAATGACATGACGATTAGAGGTGTAAAGGCCATTACACATTAACACCGCCTGAAGGCCATTACGCACCAATTGACGATTAGCAGAGAAATAGTCGTAACTGTTTTCAGCAGCAACTGAACCTGAGAACAAGCTGATCAACAGCCAAGAGATCAACCTAGAAACTAGCGACACGAGAATCTCCTTTTTATTAGCTCTGTTAACAGCGCCCAAGAATAGCTCCGAGCAATAGCCCCGAACATCTCTGAGCCCCTGGGGTATGCTTTTGACAGCAATACGCCGTATATCATCACTAATGCGGTTTCACGCCTTCCGTGACCAGCCGCATTAATTTCTTGTTATCAATGTCGTAGTGAGCACCACAGAACTCACAAGTTAGCGCCAGCGTTTGATGCTGTTCGAACAATGAGGCCAACTCACTTTCACCCAGGGAAACCAGGGCACCCGCCATTCGCTGTTCACTACACCCACACTGAAACTGAACAGATGTCGCATCGAATATCTGGATGTTCTCTTCAACAAACAAATGTTGAAGCAATACCGAATTGGCTTTTGCTATAAGTTCTGCTCCGGTGATCGTGCCGGCGAGAACCCGAATGGTCTGCCAACGGTCTGCTCGCTGTGCCAGGTCTTGTTCCATCTGCACGGGCAATTGTTGTATCAGCATGCCGGATGCCTGGTTACTGTCTGCGCTAAGCCTGATGAAAGTATTTAACTGCTCTGATTGCTGGAAATAGCTTTCAAGGCATTCCGCTAAAGTCTCGCCCAGCAACGGTACAATGCTTTGATATCTCTCTCGTCCGAGGGCTTCGACAGTGACCGTCAATGTACCACCTACCAACTTACCCTCTGAGGGCTTACTGCCTGACAACAGCTGCAGTAAGTTCTTATCCCTAAATGCATCCGCCGGCGCAGCGTCTTCGAGTTGCGCAATTCCACGGACGGCTCCTTCATGTGTCGCCTCGGCCATCAGTAATCGAATATTGCCCTGGCCATTTGCCTGGAGTGTCAGGCGACCCTCGAACTTGATTATATCGCTCAGTAACAATGCAGCAGCCAGAAACTCACCCAGCAATTCCTGAACTTCGCTGGGATAGTCGTGCGAAGCAGTCATCTGTTTGAAACTATCGCCCAGACGCACGATGTTTCCACGAACATCGGCATCAACAAAAACAAAGCGAGTCGAGCTATCCAGCATCGGTTTTATCATCTTTTTCGCGAAGGAAATTTCAGAACCTTGGCCAGCGTCCCACTTAAGCCAGTTCGCTCCGGTTTGGCGAAGCTACGATAGGCTCGCGAGATTAGAGGCGCTAGATCCGCATAGCGCAACCACTCATTGTCACCCATAAATTGAACCTGGTGATAATCCTTGTCATACAGACCTGACAACAGATAGTGCTCGGTAAATGCCCTGCCCGCTTTCGTCAGCTGTTCCGGTTTTAACTCACCATGGAGTTCAGTGGATAGAAAATCAGCGCCGGTCAGATCCTGCATCCGAACCCGCGTAACCCCGCTCCCTGCAGCACGCTCGATATTTTCCTGAAAGAGCTGATTATTGATTAACCACGCCACATAGGCGCCGAGTTGTTCGACGTTACGAGATTCGCCGCCCAGCACCATTGATGCATAAGACTTCATGATGACCTAAGGATTGAAAATTTATAAGGCGCCTATCTTACGACATTCCTGCCGCGGTAGCAGTCACCGATCACAAGGGTGGATTAGCACTGAAACAGAGGATAAACCAGGATTCACCCAAAGGCCCGTGGCGAAGACTCACCGCGCCGGCTAAAATTATTGAAAACACATTTGTACTCAATCTGTATCGGCACATAACCTAGACAGCTTCCTCATCGGCGACTTTTAGAATCCTGAGAAAAAGTGGTCTACAATTCTTAACCTGCTTGTAGGCATCGAAAAGGAGTCATGATATGACAGAAGAAATCCCCAACAGATCCGGCGATGCATTCACGACGGATGACGAGTCTCAAATTCTTAATGCTATTGATAAATGGCTGGATAAAGAAGTTAAAGACAAGGTTTTGGCACTAGATCATGCGGATGAGTATCCCATTCAAATGGTAGAGCAAATGAAATCGCTCGGTTTGTTTGGGGCCACCATTAGTCAGAAGTACGGCGGGCTGGGTATGCCGAGCGCCAGTTACGCTAAGGTCGTGACAGCTGTTTCTGAGGTTTGGATGTCACTCTCAGGCATTTTTAATTCTCATCTCATTATGGCCGCGGCTGTTGAAAGGTTCGGGACGGAAGATCAAAAGCAACGTTTTCTGCCGAAATTCGCGACAGGTGAAATCAGGGGTGGTCTTGCACTGACGGAACCCAGTTGCGGTACAGACCTTCAGGCTATTCGCACAAAAGCACACAAAGAGGGTGACCACTACCTGATCAACGGATCTAAAACCTGGATTTCTAATGGGATTGAGGGAGATTGCGTTGCATTATTGGTTAAAACCGATACGGAAATTCAACCTCGCCATAAAGGAATGAGCCTGTTCCTTGCAGAAAAGGGACCCGGGTTTTCTGCGGGGCCTAAACTTGAGAAGTTAGGTTACAAAGGCATCGACTCCGCAGAGTTGTTCTTTGATAATTATGTGATCGCCGCGGATAATCTAATCGGTGGTGAAGAAGGACAGGGCTTTCATCATACTGTTGGGGGACTGGAACTGGGTCGTATCAATGTAGCCGCCAGGGGTGTTGGGGTTGCCAATGCTGCCCTAAAGGCAGCTACGTCCTATGCCCAAACCCGCGAAACCATGGGTAAACCAATAGGCCAACATCAGGCCATTCAGACAAAACTGGGCGACATGGCTACCCGTTGCCATGCGGCAAGGTTATTGGTCCAGGATGCTGCTCGAGCTTATGACCGCGGCGAAAGGTGTGATATGGAAGCCGGCATGGCGAAATTATTTGCTTCCGAAGCCGCAATGGAAAATGCATCCGAGTGCATGCGAATTCATGGCGCTTATGGCTATTCTAAAGAGTCCCATGTGGAACGCTATTACCGGGATGCGCCCCTCATGTGTATTGGTGAGGGTACAAATGAAATGCAAAGAATCATTATCGCCAGACAATTAATGGAAAGAAATCCAATCTGAAAAAACCGTTTCTCTTTCTCTGGTACAACCTTGATCACAGCACGAACCCGTTCATCGGACTTCTTTGATGCCTTTGGTGCAACGGTGCTATGCATTCAGGTGCTTTACAGTTCGGCCAGGCCATAGATGAGCTAACCAACCCTTTCACTTGTAAGCCAAAAGATCAGTACTCAATTAGTACCTTGGCCATTTCGAGGATACAGCCACCTGCCCAAACTAATCACTTCGATAATTATTGAAGGGATACTTTTACAATCTTGAAAAAAGTGGTGAAAAATTAAAGACCCTCACAAATATTATCGTGTTTTTCTCCTCGTTTTTGTTCGCTTACTCATCGACAGCATCATCATCCGTATACGGCTTTAACCTTGAACACCCCGTTCAATCGAATGTCCCTACGCTTGAATTTCCATCCGTCCAGTGTAAGAACGACAAGGCTATCATAGTAGCCAGCTTGAACAGGCTGCGGCAATGGCTGTTTGGCAAGCATTTGCCAAGTAATGAGAGCGTGCGTCCGCAGGCTTGCAGTCCGGGCGTCAATCTCCGTGATAACCGTATTGGGCATCAGGTGTTTGGTGATCAGCCCAATTTTTTTGAAATACCCAGCCCGAACGTTTGCGGCTTCACGCATGCTGTCGCGCCCGCGTAGCTCGGTAGACGGATCAGATTCGCCATTTAGGTAAAAGTTGCACTCTGTGTCTTCAGTGAAGAGCTGGGAAAATTCGTCCGCTTCCGCGGCATCCCACCTGAAGCTGTACGCCGCAACGAGTTCTAGAATCGCAGATCGGTCCGCAGCCGAAAGTAGATTACTCATATCCTGCGCCCTTATTTATAGTGGTTGGACGACGATACACATAATAGATGCGGCATTCATCAAGAAACCAACCTGGCATCAAGAAACCAACCTGGCATCAAGAAACCAACCTGGCATCAAGAAACCAACCTGGTTGATGTCGTTTAGCAACAACTTAAGCAATGTGTTCTGAATTGCAGCAACCATCGCCGCAACACAAGAATAAGTCTACAGCCCGAGTTCTTTAGACAATCTAAACACCACGGTTCACGCCGTGAAATTAGCCGAATGCAAAGGTCCGATTTGAGGGAACTAGGTTTTTACCCCTGGGCTATTGTTCGCGCGTTTCTGTAACTGTTCTCGAATGTTCGCATGGTATACCCGGTCGATTCGATATCCCGCGTAAATACAGGCGGCGATCAAGCCCCAGATCATAGCGAACGGTCCATCGAGTAAACCAAGTGCATAGATTTTGTCCGGGTGAATCTGACTGGCTTCGACGCCCTGCGGGAATTCGATGATATCCAAGGCGACGCCTGCAACAACATGACCGATTCCATTGGTTACCTTGGCGAAGAAGGTCCGTGCGGAATAGAAAATACCTTCCTGGCGTCGGCCAGTATTCAGTTCATGGTCATCTGCTATGTCGGCCAAGGCTGACATGACACTGATGTTGAGTATCGAACCACAGGCCGACGCGATTGTGCCAAAAAACACAACGAAACTAACGAGCGTCCAGGTTGTGTTATCGGGTGCCAAGTCAAAGAGTCGCAGCGTAACGGCGCTCGACCAGGCGACGCTAAGGCCGGCTGCAGACCAGACAATAGCCCATCGCTTTTCGATAATTTGGTGGACACGCGCAGTGACAGTGAAACCGATAGTGTAACCAAAGACGTTACCAAGAATGAGCCAGCCAATCTGTTGGTCGGAGAATTCCCAATAGAAAGTGAACATATATAGCCCCAGTGTTTCATGGGTGCCGATGGTAATAGATAAAAAGAACAGCCCTAGCAACAGGAAAAGATAGTTCCTGTTACGCATTGCTGAATACATCTCCCGAATTAATTGCCGGGTACTGAAGCGCGGCAGATCATCGGGCACTTTCTTCATTGTTGGAATTTGACCCCGAGTCGCGTAAGCCGAGCCAAGCATGCAGACCATAACGAGACTGGTGCAGAATATAACCACCGGGTTGTAAGCCATCTGGGTCATACGGCCATCGTCGAAGCTTGGGAAAATGACAAACCAGACAACAACGTGCATGACAATCACGCCGATGTAAGTAAAAACATTGTTGTAACTCATGACTCGGGTGCGTTCGATGTAGTCGTCAGAGAGTTCGGCGCCCATCGCCAGATGAGGCACAGCAAACAGGGTGGAACAGATACGCATCAATACGGTGAACAACGCAAACCATGCGAACAGATGAAGACCTTCAAAATCAGCAGGCGGGTTGAAAATCAGGTAAATCGTGACAATTAACGGCAGGGGCGCCGCAAACATGAAGGGATGACGGCGTCCTAAGCGAGATCGCCAGCGGTCTGAAATCGAGCCGATGAGCGGGTCTGTGAACGCATCAGAGACAATACCGATGGTCACAGCAGCCGCAGTCAGCGTCCCTGAAAGCCCCAGGATTTGGTTATAGAAAAAAATGTAAGTGCGTTAAATATCCAATTTGTTGCGGCCTCTCCAGTCGCACCAATGCCAAATGCCAGTTTGGTTGGCAGGGTTAATCCTGAAGATTTTGTTGTCACCACGAGAAACTCTCAATCCTATGAACTTAAAACATAGTACGTGATGACCTTAGTATTAAACAGCCTGTCAGTATTGCCCGACGATGGGGTTACTGCGGGAGCAACCGAAACTGCACTACAGATAATCGTTATACCCTGCCAGGATTTGTAGCTTCACATTGACGTTCTGAGGGGTGATTACCGACGGTTGCCCAAAGGTGCCTGCGAGCGAATCACAGACGAAGGCGGACTCGTCGCGGTACTAGACTTACGTGCTGAACTTGCCGAAGAAGTCGCGGCAGGAATCAATGGAAAAGGCGGACGTGCCATCGCGCTGACTTGCGATGATGCTGGCTATATAACGGGTTCAGCAATTCCGGTCGAGGGAGGCTATCTCGCTACCTAAATTCAATGCGCCACAATCAATCTACTGATATGTAACACGAACGAAACCATTCAGCAGGGCAATGCTTTGGTCAGCAGTTCCCAAAAGGTTTGTTCGAACGGCGCAGGCTTAGCGGCTTTTGCTTCGCCTTCTTGTGTTGGACGGCCTTGTGTTTCATTGACCTTAGCGGGCACGCCGGTTCGTTCCTTCGCCGTTCTTGCCACAATGAGTTGCATGCTCGGCACAATGTTAAGGATATTTTCAAATGCACCTCTGGCGGAAATCATATCCGCTGGCGCCAGTGGGTTTGGTACACCTTGAATCAACTTCTTCTCGCGCATTGGCAGTCTGAAACTGCTCTGATTATTGTTCCACCAACACCAGCCCCATGCTGGATTTTCATTCGAACCTGGCTTGGCAATCTGATCAATATAATATTTGGGCACCAGCCCGTCACCGTGTTTCAACACCAACTCACCCAACTTCACTATATCGTTTGCAGTGGACATAAGACCCGTCAACGGACGGCCATCCGGCAAAACCTGCGCGCGCTCTACCCAATGAGTGCTATCCATGGCGGCACTTTCAAACATCCATTGTTTGCTCAACGCCTGCATTGACTGACCCGTTTGTTCCTCCAAAATTCGTTTTAAGTAGTTGTAGGCGACGTTGTTATAGCGCCAACTTTCACCAACCACACCTTGCGCTGCGAGCTCATCGTTCATCCCTGTCGTCATGTTGAGTAGAGTCTCTACGGTGAGTTTGGCTTCGTCCCACGGAGACAGTGAGGTCCACTCCGGGTCCATTAGATGATTAATCGAGTCACACGTTTCGATGAGATATTTGTCTTCCGCAACGCCGATCAGTAGTGACACCAGCCCCTTTTGGATGGCAAATACATCAACCGGCTCATCCGAAGTTGCGTCATCGATAATGGTCACACCTTGATACTTGACGACTAGTTGATGAGTGCCGCTTTGTTGTGAATAAGCGCGTACCGCGGCCAATGCAGCGGCATCAATGTTGAGTTGTTTCAATCTGATTTGATCGAGCGACATCTTTCCCCTTTCCAATAACTTGTTCTGGCAAAGCCGACCTTACCACTTGAAGCCAGGACACAAGACTGCCTTTTCACTGAAAATTTTCCCCGCTAAAGGCTTTTCCCCGCTAAAGGCTTTTCCCCGCTAAGGGCTTTCCCTGCTAAGGGCTTTCCCCGCTAAGGGCTTTCCCCCGCTAAAGGCTTTCCCCCGCTAAAGGCTTTTCCCCGCTAAGGGCTTTCCTGGATCTTTGATCGCGACTGTGACCGGTGCAGTTGCAACTAATACACTCGACGGTTGTTCTGTGACGCCTCATGTTTCCAGACTTCACTGCATATTTATTCGGGGCCCTGCCATTGCGCTTTTCAAAGGCCATGGGTTTTCGAAAAATCCACGGGAATGCCTGACCGGGCCGTTCGCTGAGCGACAACCCCAGTGCCGAATGCAAAATTTGCAGCGGATCTGGGCGAACCGAAAAACCCACCTCGCTGCTATGCGAGAGATAGATCGTCAATATGACGTTGTACTGGTAATAGATGCTGTGTATTTGCTACATTCTTATCATGCGTACCGGACATTGTTTACCCGAATGGGGTTTTGGAATCTTATTCCTGACGCTGATCTCTAATAGAGTCTTCAAAGGGGTTTCAAACGCTACTGGCCCATATAGAAATATGGTCAGTTAAAAAATAGTCATTAAAAATTAAAGGCGTAAAGCAATATGAAATATATAGGTCAGGGTAGATGGTTGATAGTCGCAGCGTGCTCGCTATTAATGCTACAGGGCTGCGCAAAAGAACCTTTCGCACCTACACCGGAGCCGGCAGCGCAAGAAAAACATGAGGGTGAGACACTTGCCGTCATCGTCCCGGGAGGAGGGACCTATAGTAGAGCGATATCAACAGATTCTGAGCAAACGCAGATATTTTTTGATCAAGGTCTTCGATTCGCCTGGGGCTTCTTCTTTCCAGAATCGATTGCCTCCTACCAGCAGGCTTCATTAGCAGATCCAACACACCCAATGCCTTACTGGGGTATGGCCCATGCCATGGGTCCAAATCCCAATAGCCGATATGGGCGCATGCCGGATGATCCAAAGGGTGAGGGTCTTAAGGCAATCACAAAGGCAAAAGAACGCATTGGACGTGCCAGTCCGATGGAAGCGCAGCTCATCAATGCGCTCTTCGTGTTGTATGACAAAGAAAGTATTGCCGATGACAATGACAGAGACAGGGCCTACCTCGCTGCCATGCGAGAGATAAATCGTGAACATCCGGATGATTCCGATGTTGCTGCACTTTACGCCGCCGCCTATATGTCGATTGCACGTTGGAACTACTGGGACATTGAAGGCCAACCATTGGATGAAACTCTGGAAGTAGCCCTGGCGCTTGAACACATTATGGAAACTGACATGACCAACCCGGGTGTTTTGCATTTGCACATACACCTGATCGAATCTTCACTGGCACCTGAGCGGGCATTGGGTTCTGCAGATGGCTTGGAAGCAACCGTTCCAATCGCGGGGCATGTTGTTCATATGCCATCACACATTTATGTGCGGGCGGGTCAGTATGACAGGGCAATTGACAGCAATGTTCGATCACAACAAAAAGACAAGGAGTTTGCTCAGATATGGGGTGATTTAGCCCTGCCTAATCTAGGCACTTACCCACTTTCACATAAAATCCATGCTGGTCATGCGATTGATTTTATTCGTTATGCCGCGACGATCCAGGGTAACTACGAAGTGGCCATTGATGCGGCTGATCAGTTAAAAGCCAGCTCGAAGGAACATCAGCACTCGATGCGTGGATACGAAAAAAATATGGCGTCGCCTTGGCATCTGAACAAGATATTCGGCAAATGGAATGCACTAATCGGACAAACCGCTTCCCATTCAGACACGCCTTATTTACGGGGGATGTGGGCTTATTCGCTTGGAAGCGCCTATGCCAACACCGGCGATCTTGATGCAGCAGGTAAACAATTAAAAATCCTTCGAGCGATTATTGATGAGCCGGAAGTTGATAAGACGCGCGTTACCGTGACATCGGTATCCGGGATACTGACACTAGCGGGTCATGGTCTTGAAGGTGAAATTAAAGAAGCCAAGGGTGACCTGAAGGGCGCAATAGCAAGCTACCTGTTGGCGGTCGAGCTAGAGGACAAAGGCAACTACACAGAACCGCCCGCGTGGGCGCAACCGATGCGACATTATCTGGGCGCGGCATTGTTGAAAGCTGGCAACCCTGAACAGGCAGAAAAGATTTATCGTCGCGATCTGCGTTGGAATGCCGAGAATGGCTGGTCACTTTATGGCCTTCATGAGTCTCTTGCTGATCAAGGCAAGACCGAACAGGCAGCTGAGGCATTTGCGCGTTACGAGGCGGCCTGGAAGCATTCAGACACGGCGCTGACTGCTTCACGAAAGTAGCAGGGTCATTAACGCAGGCCAAGATAGCCAGCAAGGTAAGCCTGAATCCGTGCAATGACATAAGTACGGCTTACTGTTACATCAGCGCTAAAGAACAAGCGCTTATGAGTTATGCCGCAGCGTTATCGACATGAAAGCACTGGCTTATTGCGCTACAAAAAAGGAATCATCAACCGTTCTGCGCTCGACACCATGGAAACCCTTTACTACAGACTCACTTGGTCCAGGCTGTTGATCATTGCCTAAAACAAAAAATGCGGGTGTTCAGCACTTGATGACCTAAGGGTTGGATTTTCCCCGGGCGCCTATCTAAGACATTCCAGCTGCGGCAGGTTTGCAAGAATGCGTATAGGCCATGCAGGCTTATACTGGATGGACTTGATCATGGACTTGTTTCGCCATTACGCGCATATTTGGTACGGACAAGAACCAGAAATTTAGAAATTCGGTTTAGGCAAATCAAACCTGCATGCTCATTGGATCGTATTTCAGTCGACGGTATGAAGGCGCGAAACGGTAAAGGTACATTATGAAATACACTAACATCACTCCGTCGTTCGGCGTCGAACTTACCGCCGGCACCCAGTTGGCAGAGTTCACCGATGACCAAGTAACTGCTTTAAAACAACTCGCAGCAGAGCGCGGTATTGTCGTCGTTCGTGAGCAAAAGATGGACATGAAGGGACAGGCAGAATTTGGCCACCGCCTTGGCGCGCTCATGAACGCTCCTGTCAACAAAACGGATACCCCTGAAGAGCTGATTGTCATCCGTGCAGGCCCTAAATCCAAAGCCGTCGCTGGCCAGGGGTGGCATTCCGACGTATCCAGTGAAGCCGTAACGCCGGGGCTGTCTATGCTGCGAATGGAAGTGGTTCCTCCTAGTGGTGGAGACACCCTGTTTGCCGATATGTATCAGGCCTTCGAAACGCTTTCGCCTTCTATGCAGACCTTTCTAAGGCAACTGCACGCGCTACATGAACCCAGAGGGCATTACCTTTACCAAAGCGGCGCAAAGAAGCTTGAAGAATTGCCTTCCACGGTTCACCCGGTAGTCCGCACCCACCCGCTAACCGGACGTAATGCACTCTACGTTAACGCAGGGTTTGTTGCGAAAATTGTCGAGCTTAATTCGCGTGAGAGCGAAACCCTGCTGGCAATGTTATACGACCACGTAGCCTACTCCGTCAGCATTCAATGTCGGGTTCAGTGGGCACCGAATACCGTCGTTTTCTGGGACAACCGGGTCGTCCAGCACCACGCAGCTTTTGATTATCACCCCGAGGTCAGGCTTGGCTTCCGGGTTACCGTGGTTGGTGAAGCACCCTGCCTGGCGGATGTTAACTGACTGTTTCCCACGTGAAGGCAACTATAAATAGTTAGGTTGCTGTAGCGAATCGCCCGACCCGCCGCCTCTTTATATCTAATATCTCACCAGCAAAGATAATGCCCCTTGTATAACTTGAGTCTCAACTAACATGCTGAAAGAGCATCTCGCCCTAAAACCCGGCCAAATTGCGGGTCCTCTGGTCATCGCGGGTCTGGCAATCGCTGCGCAATTCATCGGGCTTGCGGACCTGACGTTCGACCGCTTGGCAATCCAGAGTGACGAGTACTGGCGGCTACTCTCCGGCCATCTCGTTCACACTAATGATTCACACCTGGCGATGAGTCTGGCAGGCGTTCTGGCCCTCTGGCTTCTACAAGGTGATGACTACAATGCAAGGGACTATCTAACCGCTGCCATGACTTCGGCGGTTGGCGTGTCAGCCTGCCTTTACTATCTGGATAGCAGCGTTAGCTGGTATGCGGGCTTGTCGGGCCTGCTGCATGGGCTGTTTGCCTGGGGCGTGACCGCTGACCTGCACGCGCGACGACATATTGGCCTGGTGCTGGTCGTTGGCCTGCTGGCAAAACTGCTATTGGAACAGACCTTTGGTGCGGCGCCCGCATCAGAGCGGCTGCTTGGCTACCCGGCAGTGATTGATGCAAACCTTTATGGCGCTGCCTTCGGCAGCCTCACGGGCGCGATCATGCTGTATCTGCGCCGTGAGATGCCGCCAGAACAGGGCTAAATCAATCATGCTCTTGGGGAAAACTGAACGCCAACGCCACGGTCGTTGATGGTATCCGGTTGTTCAGGTTCCAGTCATTGGGCTTTGATGGCTTCAGATCTGTCTGTTGTTGCATAGTTCTGCTACGAGAGCTCCTATGAATCAGGAGACTGATGAAGCGTCTGCTGTTGAATATGGTACCGTCTACAGAACTGGGGGACGATTCCATATTATGAATTTGGATAAATCGACAAAACGCATAGCAAAAAGGGTCGGGAAGGGCTTTCAGGGATACCCTCAAATTTCACTGACTTATTTTGGTGAATCAGATACCTGCGCAACCGGGGTTATCGTTGGCTATATTTCGGAAGAAGGCGCCGAGGCGCAAGAACAAAGGTTTCCCAGCAAGGGTGATGCCAGAAAAGACGAAACCATTCAAACCACACTGTTAAAGGTTATCGAGCGAGCAAATGCAAAAACAGTGATACAAGTAGCCGGCGTTTTAATTATTAAGTCATAAACGCGGCTCGCCGCTTAACCGGGTGATATACGTCACGCGTGTATCAATCCTCTCAGCGATACAGGGAAGCCTCAAGTGATTGATTTCTATAGTGCACCAACTCCGAACGGCTGGAAAGTTTCCATGGCGTTAGAAGAAATGGAGATTGAATATAAATTACTGCTTGTCGATCTGGGTAAGGGCGAACAACACCACCCTGATTTTTTGAAACTTAGCCCCAACGGCAGAATCCCCGCTATTCATGATCAAGATACCGATATCAGCATTTTTGAGTCCGGTGCTATTCTGCTTTACCTGGCGGAAAAGTCCGGAAAGCTCCTGCCCGTCGATACCGCTGGCCGCTATGAAGTGATGCAGTGGCTGATGTTTCAAATGGCGGGTATAGGCCCAATGCAGGGACAAGCGGTTGCATTTATTCGATATTTCCCCGAAGAAGTCCCGCAGGCAATTAGTCGCTACACCAACGAGACTCGGCGGCTTTACGAAGTTCTGGATCGGCAGTTGTCCACCAGGGAATACCTGGCTGATCGTTACAGCATCGCCGATATTGCAAACTACTCCTGGCTGCGAAGTCATAAATGGGCTCGCGTGAGCGTGGATGGACTGGATCATTTACAACGTTGGATGGCTTTGATGGCATCCAAGCCCGGCATTCAACGAGGCTGTAATGTACCACCCTCACCTGGAAAGGCTGAGCTGGTCAAAAAGGGCGGCGCAGCGATTACAACGCAGTAACCATCATCACTGATTCAGACTTCGCAATGCTTTCAAAATTTCGGCTATACACAGTGGTAGTTATGTTCAAAACCGAGCGTTAATCATGGACATCCTGGCGATCATAACGCTGGCATCTGCTGCCTTCTTTGCTACAAACCTGGACAACCTGATTCTTCTGACGACTTTCCTTAACCGCTACAAGGAAAATAAAACCCTCGTCTATACCGGTTACATCCTGGCGATTAGTATCGCCATTGGTGGCTCTTATGCCGCAGGGACACTGATAGATGAATTACCTTTAGAGTATCTCGGCTATCTAGGATCAATACCGCTTCTTCTAGGCCTGTACGGGCTGTGGCAACTATTCTTGAACCAAGAACTTGACGCTATTCAGCACCACAGCTCTGACCACAGACTAATCGTACCCATTGTTGCTCTGTCCCAATTCAGCATTAGCAGTGATTCAATGATCACTTTCAGTATTATCTACGCAGACACGCTGTCATCGATAGACTGGCTTATCACCGCTACTTTATTCACCACAGCAGTTCTTTTTGCGCTATTGGCATCCTTTGCAACAGACAACCGCGTTCCAGGTCAACGGCTCGATAAATATGCGCCTTACTTCACACCGTTCATTCTAATTTACGTGGGCGCTTATGTCCTGATGAACACATCATCAGACGTGGTTGCAGGGTGACCCTGCTGCATGCATTAGTAAACTGCGGAAATATTTCGCCGGCCCAGTTCCCTTTCATTCATTTTGGTGAACGTGGCATTCTTCAAACTTCGGCATTAAGACTATTTCGCATGGGCCGCTACTTACAGTCAGAGTCCAAGCGGCAGAACTCATAAGCTCGGCTTTTTTGTAGCTGGGCGGGAATGCATCATTGAGCCCGCGCATCGTGCCATTCCCTTTTATCCTGATTTTACAAATGCCCGTTCCACCTGCTCCACCCTGAACAAGGATCCAGCTACCAGCGAAATTAGTGTAATCACAATCTCAATGACTTCCCCAACCTTGAGTACTTCGCTGTCATCACGTTGACAGGGAGTGTCATTACCGACTGGATCGTAGAAATACGAAAGGAAATTCCGCTAGTTCGTATTCGCCAGCGTTGAGAATGTAGCCTCGTCACTAAAGCGGATTTCGAGTGTAGCGCATAGCGGAAAATGTGTCGCTCTCCACCGCATTGCTAGGCCACTAGTCCCATATTGACTATCTGGCCCAGGCCCAGAGGCGGTTTTTTTCCATCGAGGTAAGCAATAACTTCATTGCCGCCATTCATTCGCCCTTTTTGAAATTCCACGTTCTCTTGCGAGTTAAGCGACATGGAAAATAGTGAGCAGCCTGCCTGCTGGCCGAAGAGATGCTTATAACTCTTTTCTATTAACGCCTGAGCGGATTCCTTGTTTGCGGGTGTGTATAAACCAAGACGCTCCAACAATGCATCGTGGAACCCAAAAACGTACCCAGATGCAATTTTATTCGTCATGATTGCAGGGAATGCCTTGCTCGCTTGCGCATAGCGCGGAAGAAGCTGTATGGAAAGGAGCGTTCCTACCGCAGATAAAAATTGGAACTGGACGCTTGCCGTTAATTCCGCTCCTGGTTCGGGCTTTCCCGGTTTTGGTGCAGGTTGGGTTTGAGCTGAACTTTGCCCGAGCATGCGATCAAAAACTTCGCGCATTACTTGCGGCAACTCTTTCCCTGAATTTTTTCGGTCCTGAGCAGAAAAAAATGCGCCTAACCCCATTAAGATCGAAAATGTTCCGACGCCGCCAATTATCTCGCCTGTAATTGGAAAGCTGGTGTACGTCAGTTCAGCACCAACAAAACCACCAATTACTGTGGCTCCGATAAGGACAACGATTAATATTTTCATGGTGTTTCTCTATGCTCACTAAGTGATTTGCGATATTGACCTAGCCAGACCAGGAAACTAGTCATTAGCCGCCAAAGGCCGGTCATTAAAAACCTCCATCGTTTAAGCCAGGTGACCCCAGGCGGGACCAATTAGCATAACCAGATGCTAAAACTTACTTTCTTACTGCTCTCTCTCCGCTGCAACCGCTTCTCCGAACGGTGGTGACTTAAATAACAGCGGCGGCCCCAACAATTCCTTCGAGTATTTCGGTGGTGTCCCCGAGCAATCCTTGTACGACAACATGAAGACCGTTGTCCTGGGCCGAGATGTCTATGGCGAAGGTCTCCACCGATTCCACCCTGGACTATGGGATCTGGCAAAGCACTTCAGTTCACACCAAAATTTTGTCGGCCGTATCGGGCCAAAACCAAAGGTGAAGTTGAGCCCTTCAAACTGTTTTTAGACTTCTAAAGAATCGCTCCATCGGAGAGTATCCCAACAATTTCCCGACGACTCATGCTTCGATTCAAGCGTTACTACCGAGCAGGGATTTTAGAGGGTTGTCAGGTCCGCTAACTAATTTTCTAGCAGGGCCACCCCTCCCCATTGCAGGCGACGTAAGAGCCGAGTTATTTACCAAAGGACTAACAGATCCCGTCACGCGAATCCGCGAGGACGGGGAAACCCATTGCGCCAACGTCAAGCGTGACCCGGTTATATTCTGCCTCTGAGTAAACTCGAATTACGCGCGAACCAAAAGCATGTTCAACCATTAAAATGGCATATGGTGTTTTCATGCGCCTACGTAACTCTAATTGGTTAATTATCTGCATAATAGCGGAGAGCGCTTCAACCCATACCGTGACTTTGTTTTTTCTCACAGTGCCTCCACAGATCCGATCGACTCATCAAGGGTCTTTGCTATTCTACGGAGTTCCGTTTTCGCTTGCGCCTTACCCGTGGGCGTACCGTATTCGAGTAGCTCGATCATGATTTCCATAGCACCTGACCAGCGTATCGCTTGCGGGTTCATTTCTTGTTCTTCGTTCATACATTTCCTTTAACGTTATTAGTTGGGTTTCATATCGCTGGCTGTTCTCGCGCTCGTAGAGCGATTACCCCCAGGTAATATGGCCAGATAATGGAGTAACCTTATGTCTTGGGCACTAGCTTCATCTGATCAGTCCCCTGGTGGCGACACCAGGGATGCGGCTAAGACCACTGCCGCTATCGTTTTGATGTTCAAATCACTTACCTTCCAGGGTAGTTGTGAGCACTCATCCTATGGTCCCTTTGTCTAGTAAATATATTTTGTATGTCCATTTTTGTGACTTAACCCTTTAGGCGTCGCTGTTTCATAACAGGCCGCCTATCGACAGTACGGTCACCCCAACTAATGCCGCCATGGCGGATATTATTTTATTCAGGTTTATGATCTTGTTTCCTTAGCTGTTGATCTGGAGGATTTTGTTAGATTCAAATGCTAAGGCTGGACATTCCGCGCCAAAGACCAGTCGCCTCCGAACAGGCAGTAAAAAGCCCCACCGAAGCAAGGCTAGTGGCCGAAAAGACTTGCGATACTTATGCTGCTATCAGTCACGATCGGAGAGTTAGATAGGCGCAGTTAGTGCTGGCTGGTGATTTAGGAAAGGGATTAAAGGTATACGGGCTTTCACCCGGTTGAGGTGGATATCGCCCCAAACGACACCTGCCCTCATCGAGGCTAAGTGGTGTGACTGGCGGGAAAGACGAGCTTCAAAAGAGAAGTTAAACCCATCGGCCATCAACCCTGGGCACGATCTGCCAGGCATTTGCTGATTGCGTTACTAACATGAGCATTGACCCAGAAGCCAGGTTTGGTACCAGTGAAATCAACCAGCTTCGGCCCCTGGCGAAGCGCGAAACAAAAACCCCTGTCTGGTCGTTGAGGTGGTTGTTGAGACGGCTGTTACTGGGTCTTCCGTTAGGTGTCTGCAACAGCTGGGCCTCCTGATTTGGTTGGTGTATTACAATGTCTGTATCAGCCTGCGTAGGCCGGAAACATGCCTTCTACTGACATCCAATCGCTCTTCAACACCGCGCATCCTCACCTGGTAGTGTCCGCAAGGCGCTCTCTCCAGCCCCTCAAGATGATCCATCATCA
>Ga0209362_1000207_pt1 | contig 55327 bp, 47 predicted proteins | sample SaaInlV_165m_DNA_FD_184680 | JGI IMG/M metagenome (GOLD analysis project Ga0209362, IMG submission 184680) | Marine microbial communities from expanding oxygen minimum zones in the Saanich Inlet - Saanich Inlet SI037_S3LV_110m_DNA (SPAdes)... | ecosystem: Environmental > Aquatic > Marine >... | reverse complement strand
AAATTATTTCCGTTTACTTGAAGAGAAACCTGAGCTTTTTGATGCTTCAAAAGTCGATATTAGTCAATTAGGTAAAAGCAAGTTTGAAATGAAATTTCCATTATCAGATGATGTAATTTCTGAAGATCATAATGGTGGTCATAATATTCACCTTCCATCAGGTGAGATATTTAATGATCTCGATTATCTCAATTTTGGAAAATCAAGTTGTAGTCTTACCGGTGTTGACGCAACACCTAAAAACCAAATATTAACTATAAGTAAAGGCTTTACTATTTTAGAATTATGTGGAGATATGCTTGTAACCATTCTAGAGATGAGTGACTATGATCTCACTGATAAAAAAGATTTAAAAAGAGTATTAAATGAAAAGGGTAAAATATTATCTGAATACGAAAAACTTGTATCAGAAAAACCTGAGCTTTTTGATGCTTCAAAAATTGATTTAAAGAAGATAGAACAATCCAAAAAGAAAGCTGCTGCCAAAGCCAAAAAGAAAGCTGCTCCCAAAGCCAAAAAGAAAGCTGCTCCCAAAGCAGTAAAAGAAAGTTTAAAAATTGATTATGATAAATTTAATAATAAGAAAACGATTACTTCAAATAATTCAATTAGGCATGATATGACGGATCTTTTTGCAGGAATATCTACTGCAATGAAAAGTTATACTAATATCCTTGATGTTGTCAGTTCGGCAGTTCAATATTTAACATTAACCCCTAGGTATGTAGAAACTCCAAATATGGGGTCATTGGTTATTGATCTGCATTATACTGGAAATGATTGGATTTTCTTTGAGAATGGGAATTTAATATTTATGGCTGATGATACTAATTATACATTTCCCCCAGAAGGTAAGACTAGTGATGTCCATGGTGGTGGAAAAGTCGATGAAAATTTATATTATTTCATTCCAATTAATGATTATAAGTCGATTGCAAAATCTACAAAGGTTGAAATACAGGTTAGTGGAAGATCGATCAAGGTGGAATTTGCACTAGAAGAAAAGGATATTAATATACTAGACAATTTTTATACTGGTATTTTCGAAGGTGATGATCCACTTGTAGACATAAAGAGCGTGCAAACAACTAAAGAAGCGGCTCCGCAAGAGAAACAACAAGAACAAAGTCAGCCTAAACAGGTGGATATCAAATCAGAACTGAAAAAATATAAAGAAATGTTGGATGATGGATTAATCACTCAGGAAGATTTTGATGCCAAGAAGAAAGAATTATTGGGTTTATAACACCAACCATTAACCACCAAGCCCCACATTCGTGGGGTTTTTTGTTTGTGGGATTGTATTAATTTCATTATCTAATAAATAAGTAATATAAAAGATCAATACTAATTAATGTCGAGCCAAAACAAACTTAATGATCAGCATTTGAAAATGTTAAAGGACCATTTTGGTGATTCCTCAAAATCAAAACCTAATAAACGGCCCAATCAAAAAACAAACAAACATAAAGGGCAAAAACGATTAGGTAAAAAGAATATTCTCAATTTCCCATTTAATGGAAGATTCATAAGGGGTAATGAGAACGGATTCTCATTTATTGCAAACTCAGTAGATGAAGACTATTTTGCTCATATATCAAATAATGTAGGTGCTAGAGTAGATAATATGAAAGTATTAGATGGCAAAGAATGCGCTTTCATTATAGGTGGCAGCCCATTTGCATATAATAATAAAAAGCCAAAGTGGGAAAATGTTGTGATACAGTGGGTTTTGCTCACAGAATTAAAAATACCTGATGATAAGGGAATATCTGAATATTCAATTGATAATATTAGAAAGGATTACTTTGATGATCTAAACATCGAACAGTTCATTTTTTTCCTGAAAGCAGAATGGTACGTTAAATTATGGGAAAAACGTGCAAATACAACACCCAAATCTCATTTAATTAGAGATTCTGTTATTGAACAAGCTCTAGGAAATAAAATAGGTGAATGCGAAAGTCTAAAAGATATTGAAATCCTTTTTACTTCTACATGCAATTCATATTGGTTTGAGGAAGATGAAAAAGAAATATCGTCTAAATATTTTCATCCCAAGCATTGGAATGAATCAATCTTTTTATCAATAGATTTAAGTAAGGTTGATAATTATCTCACAACCAAGTATAAAAAAACAATCCAAAGAAAAATAATTAGTAAACGATCTATTGCGATTGATCTTGAAACTGATGGTAAATCTATTTTTCAATATGGGTGGTATTGTACTGATGACAAAGGAATCTTAGTTGAACAAAAGGGAATAAAAACAAAGCAATTACAAGATTCAATCACATCATCCACTATAGATAAGGATAGAGACATAGTGATTGGACATAATATCAATGCTTGGGATCTACCAATTCTTAAGAATAAGAAAATTAAATTATCAGATAAAAACAACTATTGGGATACATTAATTATTTCATGGTTATTGGAACCTTGGAAACAAACACATGCTCTAATTAATGAAAATAATGCTCATCAAGCTGATTCAGATGCAAAAGTAACTTACCAACTTTTCACAAATCAATTAGCTAAGCTCAATACAATCTTATTCTCTGGTGATTCTGAACAATTTGATACTTTTAAGCTAATTGAGTTCATATTTTTAAATCCAGATGCGATATTGGATATTGTGACGGATTTCGGTTTAGATACATTTTCTGAGGATTTTGGAGGGGATAACATAATAATTCTTACCGAACCTCAACTTAATCAAATGGGGTGGAATAAAAATTTAAATATCAAAATTTTCGATAGTTCAACAAGAGCAGCTAATCCAATCCTTGATTATGTTACTATTAAGACGATTGCTGAAGATTGTAATAATATCTTTTTAAAATTGATTTCTATCAATTTATACAATGCTTCGAAGAATAACGTACAAATTTTTCTTTCAATGATTCCTAGCTGGCTTATCTCGAATGATAAGATTAAATCTGAAATTATTAGACTTCATGTAAATACCAAGAAGAGAATAGACCATTCTAATACTGTAGACTGCCATTTAATAAATGACATTTTAAAGTTGGGTAATCAAGCACGGAATAAAGTACTGTCAAAAAAGCAGATAACTGTGTTTGATAAAAAAGAACTTTTACTTTATTGGAGTAATACAGAAAAAAAAGAAATTAAAGAAAAAGATATTGAGAAACAGTATCCCGATATAATTGAACAGATAAAAGGTCAAAGCCTATTCAGGATAAATAATAGCGACATCATGTCTTGGATTTTTTATGAAATTCCTGGTTTAAAAGACATGGTTTCTCATTGGAGTTTTCTACCTCCATTTCCTGATTGGTTAAATCAAATAGATGAATATCCAACGCAAGATCAAAATCAAACTCTCAGCATTTATATACCTTCATGGATCGATGGCGATACAAGCAATCTTGCACTTGATAGAATATTTGTCTCACACAGTACAAAAAACAGAATATTATATTTATCTGATGTAATAGAAAGATCAATTAACATCGTAAATACAGTTTCTGATGATACAATTACTATTATAGCAATGAAATGGGGTACAGAAGCAGATCAATTACAAAAATATCTAGTTCAATTAGAATTCTCATCTGATCATTCTGAATCTCCCTTAAGAAAACTTGAACATGTAAAAAATAAAGGTTTTAAGGCCATGGCATGTTCGATGCAGCATTTATCTAATTATATAAATGCTGCAAAAGAATTAAAAATTTCAATCAATATAATCATTGATCAATTACCTATGTATGAATGGTATGTATCTGATTATAAAATAGTGCCTAATTCGTCTGATGGCATCTTTGAGAAAATCACTATAAGCAATTTTGATTTAATTAAGCTCGTGAATGATAATCTCTATACATGGGTCAGTACATTATTAGATAGCCATACTCAAATGAATACTAATGTATTTATTATTGATTCAATGTTGCTCGCCAATGCAAAAACTGATTTTACAGGTGTGGAAAGAGCAGAAGTGCCATTTTTTGGAGTAAATGAACTACTTGATAATCATAAATATGAGGTTTTTAAAAAAGTTTGTTTTCCAAAGATTAATAAACAACCTATTCCAACAGATTATAATTCATACAAAAGATTTCTTAAGCAGAATTGGGGATTTGCCGATTTTAGGAAAGGGACACAAAAGCCTGCAATCGAGAAAATTATTGAAAGCGACAAAGATATAATTTTAAGATTACCAACAGGTGCAGGAAAATCAATTATTTTTCATTTACCAGCACTTCTACGATCAAATTATTCAAAAAGGCTAACTATCGTAATTACACCTCTTCGTGCTCTAATGAAAGATCAGGTAGATGGTTTGAGACAAAAAAACTTTCATGAGAGTGTGGATTATTTAAGTGGTGGTCGCGAAAGTTTTATTAATTATGAAGTTTATCAAGGTATTTTAGATGGGAGGATAAAATTACTGTTTATTGCTCCTGAGAGATTCAGAGTTGAAAAATTTATCAATGTTCTTGAAAGAAGAAGAGAAATGGATTCCGGATTGGAATTTATTGTTTTTGATGAAGCGCATTGTATAAGCGAATGGGGATTTGAATTTAGGCCGGACTATTTGTATGCATCCAATTATGTGGCTGAGAAATTTAAAAAAAATGATTTCTCTGGAAACCCTCACAGATTTCTTTTGACATCGGCTACGGTGACTGAGCGAAATCGCTTGGACCTTGAAGGTGAATTAGCGCTTGGAAAAAAAAGTAATTACCATCTTTTACCCGATGATATGCCTCATCCAATTCAATCATATATTTCGCTTAAATCATATGATCTAATGGAAGATGAAGAGAGTCCTATGGATGAAAAAGGTCATAAGATGATTGAAGTCTTATCAAAACTAGATTTGGGTGAAAGTGCTGCGATAATATTTGTCAGACGGCGTAAAGATTGCCACAGAATAAGTGAATTTCTTAATGACGCAGCGACAAATAAAGATTCAAAGATTGAAAATTTGAATTCTTTACCATTTCATGCGGGTCTTCCAGAATCAATTAAAGCTGAATCAGTTGAATTACTTAAAGAAAAGAATATCAACGTATTAGTATGTACCAAAGCATTTGGCATGGGGATGGATATACCTCACATACATGCTTCAATACATCATAGACCAACGACTTATATTGAAGATTTTTTACAAGAAGTTGGTAGAATCGGTAGAGATGAAGAAGAAAGAAAACGTAGAAAAATAAAACAAGTTGAAGGGACAGTACTTTTTAATCAAGGTAATATTGATAATAATTTGTCATTACTGCACAATGAGGCTATAAGTCACTTAGACTTAGATGAGTTTTTTGAATATATAAAGCCTAAGGCAGTTTCTTTTGATCAAGTAAACAGATCTATTTGCTACGTTGAAAGCAAAATCAAAATTCAGCAGGATAAAGAATTCAATGAATCCCAAGTCACAAGGATTTTATTTTGGCTTGAGAGAATGAATGTGCTAAAAATTGAAGGACGGCATCCACCAGTGCTTATTTTAAAAATAAATCGGGAATTATTGGAAAGTATTTCGGGAGAAGAATCATCTTCATCAAAAGTTGGACTTGCATTGTTAAATAATATTAAAAGTAGTGAAGGTCTTTTCGATAATTTTAAAAATATAGTAGAAACAAAAAAATCTCAGATAGTTGGAGAATCTATATTTAATCGAGTTATTAAAAGTGTATTAGGAGGTGTTGTATCCTTAATTAATTGGTCCGAAGATGATAGTGATGAAGCAATTGAATTCTCAAATAATGAAATTCAGTTAAATATTTCAATGCAAAAGTTAATGGCAGAATCTGGAGGATTGACTAGGGATGATGTATTTACTGCTCTAATGGATTTAGGTAAAAGTGGTGCAGCGCATGTAGTGAAAAATTTTAATATTTCTGTGCAACATGGCAAAAGCGACGATTCATTTTTCAAATTATTAAACCATAGCTTAGAAATTATTTTAGATATCCCATTTGGAAAAGTTTATACTTTTAAAAGAAAAAAATATGAAGAAGATTTAAAAAATTGGTACAGAGAGCTATTATTAAAATCTGCAATACAAAAAGAATTGTCAAAATATGATTTTAGAAAAATAAATAGAGAAGTAATTAGAGTTATAAATACTTCGCTGCGAATATTCAGGTATGCCAATATTGAGATTGATGAGCAGATAAATTCTAATGGTGAAGCAACATATTCTTATCTGATATCACAATCTGTTGGATATAAGGTGAAATCAAGATTAGATGACATTGTTAATAAAATTCGTAGAATGCATGATTTATTTGAAAGCGTACATGAACGAGAGTCACAAGATGGTGATAATGATTCATTTGATATAAAATTAGAAGAATTATTTCTTCATTTTGAAGATGAAGGTCTTTCATTTAGTAGAATTATACAAGTAATAAAACTTGTGGAGAGTTCGGGGTTTTTTGCTTTTAATAACACTATTGATGATTGGGTAACAGTCATTTCATTTGAAACAAACCAAAAACTTGAAGAATTCGATATTACTGGGAAAAGTAAATCTAGGATCCAAAAGATTTATCGAGAGATGGAAGAAAAGAATGAGTTGCAACAATTAAGAGCACAAAGTATGATCTTACTTCTGGCAATGCCAGAGGAAAATCGAAGAGACTTTATAGATAAATATTTTGAAATAAAAAATTTAAAAAGTCTCCAAAAACTATTAGAAGATACCATTGGAAATATCCCAGATGAGTTTTTTGATGGCAATTATCTTTTAAGTGAACTTTTGGGTAAAGTAAGACGAGAAAGATTCACAAAAGAGATGAAAGATCTTAACCCAAATCAAAGAAAAATTGTTGAAACCAGATTTGATAAGAATATCTTAGTCAATGCGGGTCCAGGGTCAGGTAAAACACATGTTTTGATGATGAGATGTGCCCATTTAATTCATATTCAAAAATTAGATCCATCAGAAATATTAGTTTTGGCATTTAACAGGGCAGTAGTTTTTGAAATTAAAGATCGTATTGCAAAATTATTCAGAGATATAGGATACGGTAGTTATGCAGATAAACTAAAGGTCTATACTTTCCACAGTTTTGCTCTACAGCATGTTCCTTCTGAAGATGTATTTGAAGACGATGCAATAAATGATACACTGCATACCTTAGCGGAAAATATGAATGATGCAAAATTTGCTTCCCAAGTTGCATCAACTTATAAAGCTATTCTTATAGACGAATTTCAAGATATGAATGAAGATTTTTATAAAGTAATAGAAAATATTATTCGATATTGTGGAGGGAATGAGAACTCTCGTGGTGGCGGAATGGTTATCGGTGATGATGATCAAGATATTCTTATGTGGAATCGTATTCAATGGGGGCAACGAAATAATAAAAATCAATATCCATTACATGCAGTACAATATTTTAGTCATTTTGAGAACCATTTTAATCCCGACATCATAGAACTCAATTTAAACTATAGATCTACAATTAATATTATCTCAAGAGCGAATTCATTTATTTCTAAGGCTGGTAATCAAATCCATATTGATCGGATGAAGAGTGAATCATTACAGCCGTTCAGAAAAAAAGTAGGAGCAGAAAAACAATTCTTAATAGATGAATTTCACGAGCTATTAAAAGATGAATTAGATAAAGATGAAAATATTGCAGTATTATGTCGTTCAAATAGTGAATGTAGATATGTCTTTGAAGATTTAATGAAAAATAACATAATAAATGAAGATGGAATGGAATTGCTAGGATCTTTTGATTTATCGCTTTATCAACGGCGTGATACTGGCGCGCTGTTGGATATTTTTGAAAAACGTAATGAGTATGACTTCATTGAACAATACGTTTGGGAAGAGATCATCGATGAGTATTTAGACAAAAAACACGCACAACATGAAATTGGGAAAGAATATTTGGATAAAATATTTAAACTAGTAAAACAGGAAGTTGGAAGGCCTAAGGTTCGAGATATTAAGAATTTTATATGTGAGATGAAAAATTCAGATGTAGATAGATTAACTGCAAAAATTGGGCAGAAAATTGATACTAAAATAAAAATATCCACAATCCACAAAGTTAAAGGTTTGGAATTTGATACTGTTTTTTTAATGCCATCAAAAAACTCTTTTCCATTTAGAGGAAATAATATCGGATTATCAGATCACTCAGCAGAAGAAGCCAGGCTGTATTTTGTCGCAATCACCAGAGCAAAAAACAAGTTATTTATGGCTTTTGATGATAGGGAAAAATCTTGGTATAATGGTAGAAACTTTGTTACCCCAAACAATGGTGTACAATTTTCACTAAAAGGAGAACCGGGTGAATTTTTCGTTTCTTGGCCAGGAAGGGATTATAACCTTCAAAATTTTATTGAAAATAATGTACATCTTCACCAAAAAATAAATATCAAAAATGGAATGCTAATCTATGATTCTAATGAAATAACAAAACTCAAAAGAGCAAATCAAGGTTTAGTGAATAATAGTGGTTCATTTAGGGTATCTAATATTATGAGATATCAATGTGGTGAATATTTTAAAACTAACAGCCCTGAATTTTATGATAGACTTTGTCCAGAAGTAAAAGAACGCGGGTGGTTTTATTTGCCATTAGTTGAGCAGGTATAGATATAAAAGAGAAAATTATATGGACACCCATTCCATAATAAAACAATTTACCGAACAACTCTCTAGCAGCCCCTTAGAAGAAGAAAGAATTACTGAACTTAGACCTATTGATTTTGTAATGGATTACTATCGCAGTCCGTTATTAGGATTTGATGACCCAAGAGATAACAAGAAACATATCCTTGAATGGAGTAGTGAAAAAGAACGGGTCAAAGAACTCAAGCGGATTAATAAGGTAATACAACAATACAATAATGAAGCGGATGCCAACCGTGAAGAATTTTTTTCAAAATTACCAATTGATGGGAAAGTTCACACGCCTTCAGATGTTGGGTATGAAAAGCCAACGATTCCTATTAGTGCACATCCGTTATGGGCAGTCGCTTGTATCCAAAAATTATCAAGGGATAAAAATTCGAGAAGCAGTCAATTAAGAGATCCATCTTCCCTTTACATTGATGAACAAAAACTTTATCAAACGTTTCTTGAAATAAGTAATGATGACTTTGTTGAATACTTAAATAAAGAAATATTCAAATACATCCAATCCAAAGTTCAAAGTGCAATTAAGAAAGGTGCGTGGGATAAAACCAATATGTGGTTTGAACCTAATATAAAGTTTTTAGAGTGGTTTGATTCAAAAGGCATAGATACGGAATCAAAAGATAACGGAATACCAGATTTCTTATCAAAATGGGCAAAAGAAGTCGTTAGGTATTTACAGAAAAAGGGTGAAATGAAACACCAAGATATTCTTCTTAGTATCGAAGGATTGCCTAACTCTTATAATCATATCAGTAAGATTTTCAAAACTCGTGATTCTAAGGAATTTTTCAAAAGCGAGATTGTAAATAATAAATCATATTACTCATTAAGAGAGCCTTCCAAGTTTAAATAATAACCTTTTTGGGTAAAGTATCTACTTTTCTCGTCGGTAACCCAAAATGTACACTATTTCCTATACACTAATTAGGGTTGTCAGACCCACAATTTCGACTCCGCAAACGGTTAACAAAGCATACCAAAGGAGTCAAAATGATAACCACAGACCTTCTCCCAATAAGGGAACAACTCGAGAGAATTGAAAAGAAACTCGATGGCAACTTCCCAAATAAATTCCTAAGCATAAACCAAGTCTCAGCACTTGTTTCTCTCAGCCCATCTACGATTCGTAGAGCTGTGGCAAGAGGTGAACTCAAATGCAGTAGGCGGCTCGGTAAACTGCTTTTCCAAGAGTCGGCAGTTAGGAAATGGCTCAATGACTAAACTTTACGACACCCCAGTAAAGGCAATCCGTAAGAAATGTCTCGATTGTTCCTATTGGTCGCCCAAAGAAGTACGGGAGTGCACAATTATCAATTGCCCCATCTATGCCTATCGTTTTGGTCGCAGACCTAATAAGGCAGTAGTTGATACGCTTAAACGGTTTTATGGTGATAATGTTGAGCCTAATGGGGGTTTATAATGAAAAACAATGAAATAAAACTGGATCGGGACTGCTCAACTAATGAGCATTAAACAATGGTCCAACTAATAATAAAAGAAACAGGAGTAAAAATGAAAAATCCAAATAGATCAGCATCAATACAGAAAACCGAAAAAACTGATAATAGAAATGTTTTTAATGAATGGTATAATAAGACAATTCTTAAAACAGTAACAGAGGGTATGCAATTAGTTCATAAGATTATAAATGAAGAATTTTCTACTAAACCAATAAACTTAGAGAAATCTAGATGCATTCTGGATAACACGATTGAAAAATTGGTAGCTGTAGAGAAGTTCACTAGACTTTCTTGTGATTCCCGTTGTGATGATGATCTGCCCTTTTGATAATGAAAAGCGGTCTACAATACTAAGCCTAGTCTATGGTTTCTAGAGATGAAGCCCATTGCAAGTAAGCGGTTCTATTTCTCTATGCATGAAAGACTGTTTTGGTCTGAAGCCTATCAGGCTCTACCCAAATCTGCAGTAAACCTGATGATGTGTTTCCATGCAGAGTTAAGGTGGAACGGTAAAAAGAAAAAACAAGTCTTTACAAATAATGGTGAAATATCATTTAGTGAAGCTGAGTTCAAGGCGAACAAATTGGGTGCATCACAGACCTATATCAATGCCCGTAATCAATTGATCAGATTAGGATTTATAAAGGTGACGTATCGTGGTGGGATGGCAAGAGGTGATATGAATAAGTACAAACTGCTCTGGGTAGATGGTGTATTCCATCATAAAATGAGATGGAAACGGTTTCCTAATGAGAATTGGGAACACGAAATACCCAAGGTTAAGGATTATGCTGTAGGCAGGGAGACAAGATTCAAAAAGATAAATAACACCCTAAAGAATAAGACCCTTAATGGTACTAACCCCCCTAAAGGATTAGACCCTATCAGTGTTAACCCCCCTAATGAGTAAGGGAGTAACTAATGTTTTTGGGGTGTTTAAGTCCCTACTCTATTAGGGTATCTAAGTTATTACCATAAGCAGTGTTTACTATGAGTCTATTAATAACTAAAAACTAAAGGTAACATAAATGAGTAAAAATGAAGATTCAGACCACTTGTCAAAACTTGACAAAAATGATGAGAATTTCTCTGCATTCAGTGATTCTGATTACGTCCGTGGAGAACATCCAAATTCACTGAAGAACCTAAAGCCATACCCAAAAGGAGTCAGTGGTAACCCTTTAGGCAAACCACATAAATATAAGAAACTTGCCGATAGATTAAATTCGATTGGAGGGGAAGAAGTTTACGATTGGCTAAATAAGCCTATGGGGCATACATATCGTGAAGGTGTACTAAAGAAGATATGGGAGAAGGCCAACCAGGGAGACTTTAAGTTTATTCAGTTGTTGGCTTATCTTGGGTGTTTGGATGGTTAGGGTCTTTTTTATTGTAAAACAAATATACGATGATTAATCAGATGTTGGCATTACATTCCTTGTACTTAATTACAAACATCTGCGTAAGGAGTTAGTTATGGCTACACTTAGAAAACGCAGAAAACTGTGGTATGCAAGAGTGAGATGGTATGAGAAGAATGACCCATATCAAAAAGAGAAGATGATCCCTTTGAGAACACCGTCAAAGGTGGAAGCAATGGAACGTTTATCTCAAGTAAACAAAGTCGTAGCGGACATCAAGGAGGGGATGGTCTTTTCATTCCCCTGGCTCACTGATTCCAAGTACACAACCGTAAAACGGTTTACCCTGTTAGATGCCGTGAAGCAGTATGGAGATCATAGGAGTAAACTTGGACTGAGACCTAAAACGATGGAATTGAACAATGGAGGAATCGATCATTTCTTGAGGAGTGTAGGTGCCAACCTGCCACTTGAAAAGGTTGATACTGATCATATCCTATTGTTCATTGGTTACCTGAAAGCACGGGGACTGAGCATCACGACCATCAACATACACCTTAGGACAATAAGTACCATGTTCAGATACTATCAAAAGATCGGTATGCTGAACAAGGTGCCACTCATAGAGCAGAGAAGGGTGGATAATAGAGAGCCCAAGTACATCACGGACAGTGAGTTTCAGTCCATCAAGGAACTTGAAGGATTGGATGATCTCTATAAGCGTCTATTCTTTTTCTATCGTGAGACAGGTCTTCGTTTGAGGGAGACATCCATTGCCGAACTCAGTGGTCGGTGGTTGGACATTCCCTGCGAGTCCAAGACCCATTCGGAACGTCACATTGAACTTGATGACAGGTTACTCATGGTCTATGCAGAACTCATGGAATGGGTAAGCAGTGGCTATGGATCAAGGCTCAAAACACCCTTCGGTCATATCAGCAAGAAGTTCAAACAGGCACTGCGTAATATCGGTGCTGATGAGAAGAAGAACTTCCATTCACTAAGGCATACCTTTGCGGTTCGCAGTCTCATTAAAGGTGTTTCCATCTATGAGTTAAAACTCTTGATGGGGCACTCAAGTGTGACCACGACCGAGTGCTACAGCAATATAAACCTCAAACGTGTCTCCCAGGACTTTCCCACGTTGGCTTCAAAAGAACAAGAAGCAGTCAAATTGGTAAAAAGGGACACGGTTTTAAGGGACACAAGGATGGTACCTGATCCTTATCTTGCCTAATAGAAGAACTTAGGGTAGACCAATCCCTGCTTTGGGAGCAGGAGATCGGGAGTTCGAATCTCTCTACCCCGACACTCGAGGAACCCACTTTCCTCTTCAGAAAAGCCTTGTCTAACGATTAGGCTTTTTTGTTTCATATCTAATCACACTTATTCATTAATACCTAAAAGTCGTACACAAAAAAGTCGTACACACCCCCTATAGGCGTATGGCATTTGAGACCAATTGCTATATCCGCCTCCCGCACAAAGTAAATCATAACAAAGTTCAAGTTTTTTGTTTGTGGAATGATCTGTAGATTTAACTATCAAGGAAGTTAAATTATGAATAAACGATTACTATTTTTATCCTTTTACTTACTCACTTATGTATTTGCTCAAAATACATCCATGCCTCAATCTGTAATATCTAGTGGTACAGTAAATGCTCAATCTGAACAGACTGCTTTAGTAGGTACGATAGGACAGGTATTTACAAGTAAGGCAGTGTCATCAACTAGTATTTTGACTTCAGGTTTTTGGGGTAGCGTAGCACAAATAACACTCGATGTAGATGATGTAATGCCAGAAGACTTTTCCATTTCTAAAGCGTACCCAAATCCATTTAATCCAACAGTAAATATTGATTTTTCAATTTCTGAAGAATCAGATATAAATATCCAAATATTTGATTTATTAGGTCGTAATGTATTTAATCATGACCAAAATTTTAATACAGCTGGTAAGTACAGATTCCAGTGGCATGGAATCAATGACTTAGGTACGCCAATCGCAAGTGGTGTATATTTTGTTACAATTCAACATAAAGCAAATATTTTTAAACAAAAAATAACCTTTTTGAAATAGGAGAAAGTTATGAAAAAAGTACTATCACTAATTATTCTGGCTACATCTGCCCTTATTGCACAACCTGAATCTGATGTACCTAGTAATATGTCATTTCAAGGATTATTAACTGATACTGATGGGATTGCATATGATGATGGTGAATATCAATTAACCTTTCGTTTAATACGCGAAATGAATGATGGAACAGAACAAACAGTTTGGGAAGAAAGTCATTCAACTAATGTTAGCAACGGTGTTTTTTCCGTGGTTTTAGGAAGCGAGAATCCCTTGCCATTAAACATTTCACCTAATGTACTATTAGAGACTCAGGTAGGAGATGAAATATTGTCTCCAAGACAGCCATTAACATCTGTCCCTTTTGCCTTAAAATCATCTAGGTCTCAACAAGCATATCAATCTGTTCTATCTGATACGGCTAATTTTGCACATAATGCTCAACTTGCAACCCATGCAGATACAGCTAATTTTGTAATGAATTTACCAATGGTAGATTCTGTACAGTTTGCCCATCATTCTCAGCATTCCACTCAATCAGATTCCGCTATGTTTACCGCACATTCCCAACATGCTGTTCATGCGGATACAGCACACTTTTTATTTAACATGCCAGTTATTGATTCTGTTATGTTTGCTGAACAAGCAAATCTTTCGACCTATGCAGACACAGCACAATATGTATTCCAGGCTCAAAGTGCATTAACTGCTAATCAGGCTGAAATATCTAACAACGCTACCTACGCAGATACAGCACAATATGTATTCCAGGCTCAAAGTGCATTAACTGCTAATCAGGCTGAAATATCTAACAACGCTACATATGCTGATACAGCACAATATGTATTCCAGGCTCAAAGTGCATTAACATCATTAACATCAGAAAATTCTACAAATGCAGTTTACGCAGATACCGCCACTTATGTATTAAATAGTGGGAGTCCAACTAGCATTAATGATCTTTCTGATGCTACAACTGAAGGATATGGTAATATAGGTTTAGGTGGTGGTGTACTAGGAATGAACGAAGGTGGGTATAATCTTGCAGTTGGATACGATGCATTGAAATTTAATGTCAGTGCAAGTTTCAATACTGCCTTAGGACATAAATCATTATGGTCAAATACGAATGGTGAAAAGAATGTAGCCGTTGGATATAGCTCTTTATATGAAAATATTACTGGTTCTCAAAACACTTCTACTGGTTACGAGGCAATGCAATATAATACAGGAGGGAGCTACAACTCAGCATATGGTTTTAATTCATTGCGAAATAATGTGGGTGGTAGTAACAATGTCGCTTTTGGAATGCAGGCACTTTACAGTACACAGGGTGATAACAATACTGCCATAGGAAGAAATGCTGGAATGATGAACACAACAGGTGCAGGTAATGTTTTTATTGGTTTTTCAGCAGGAAATAATACCAACTACCAAACTGCAAGTAACAAATTAGCAATCGCTAATTCGGATACTGAAACGCCTTTAATTGCCGGTGACTTTAGTGCTGCAACCCTGAAAGTGAATGGTAGCCTAGATGTTACTGGTTCTATGACTATGAGTGTAGCAGATGCTATCACAGAAAGCACAGTGTTTAATGGAAATGAGACAATAATCCCAGTATATACAACTGGTACTATTACGATTGATAGTGATCAATTAGTGCAAGGCAGAATTTTAATTTTTAAATCTATGACTGGTACTAGTTCTACATTTACACTCGCTACTGAAGGTGTGGAGCAAATACAATCTAATGGTTCTTATCTTAGCGACACTATTGATTTTGGTGGTCAATTTGAGACAATGCGTCTATTCAGCAATGGTTCTAATTGGTTTGAATTTTAATCTTGGCTAAAACTGGGCAATATTCCATGTATTTTGATGTAATTTAATGCACATTCCGTATAAAATAAGATAAAACAAAAAACCCAAGAAGATGATACTGCTTAAATAAAATTATTATTTTAACTATCAAGCCCCACATTAGTGGGGTTTTTTGTTTGTGGGATGATGGGTAAGTTTGGGTATGGAAAACAATAAAAACCCCGAAGAATTAACAATCGAAATTGGGACGGATGGAAAAGAGGCTTATGCGACATTAGTCGAGTGGGTGAAAACAGTACCAAAAACGATGAATGAAATAAAGCAGAATGGCACGGAAGAAGATTTAAAAGCCTACCAATTACAGATAAAAATGGTTCTTGAAAAATTAAAAACCATTGAACAAAATTTAAAAAATAATTAAACCGATAAATTTTGTTTGGTAGAATAAGATGCGACTTTTCAAAAAGACGATTACAGATTAAAGCCAAGAAAATGTAACGCCATTTCTTACGGCAATTTCGTAGAGCCAGGAAAAAATAAATACAACTTGGAAGAATATAAATATTATTCCGATGGCAAAGAATATGCTCAGCAAAGTATCGTTCAATTTCATACTAGAGTTTAACAATCTTTGATTTAAAAATCTTTAACCTTTTTTAAATAAGTCGACTGAATTCCATGGGTTTATAATTGACGGAAAGATGGGACAAATACAAAAGCTACGTGGACTGGTCGTAAACCTGAATAAATTAGGTCTTCAATATCATTTTATCGGTAGTGTAGTGGTGATCTCACACATAAAATTTTTCACATTATAGCCCCACAACTTGTCCACCTTGGGCCGCCAACGAGTTTTCAGGCTGGGTGGATTCGTGTTTTTTTTGTTTGTGGGATAATGGGTAGATTTGGAGATGGGAAAAAATATCAAATGCAAATTAAAATGGTTCTGGAAAAACTAAAAACCATTGAACAAAATTTAAAAAACGCTTAACTACTTCACATTACTATTATAGCAATCATCTTTCGCTCTTTTCAAGATAGAATCCATTACCGTGAAAACTAAAGTATATAAAATATACTTTCACAATTAAAGCATTATAATCGTGAAAAAAATATGAATAAGCTAAAATATTCACGATAAAAAATCTAATATCATGAAAATAGATTAAATTATAGATATTATTAACGTTTGTGTAGCTAATAACGTGAAATATGATTAATCAATTAATAATTTTCACGATATTATTGTTATAATCATGAAAACAATGTAAACTCAACCATGGCAAATGTTTTAAATGCGTTTAAAAGAATTGAAATATTGCGTGATCGATTCAATAAATCTGCACGAAAAAAAGAATCGTTGCTCACTCTTATTAGCGAATCAGAGTTGGGTGAGCAGGTTTATAATTCCAATGCCATAGAGAACAGCACCTTAAGTTTGGATGAAACAGAAAAGATTTTACTCCAAATTGATCTGGACCGGTTTATTTCAGAGCGGGAATTATTTGAAGCAAAAAATCTAGCCCGAGTTGTGGCCTATATCCAAAGCATAGCTAAACAGCAGGAATTGGATTTAGATGGGATGCGGTTGCTTCATCAAATGTTGATCGCCAATATTCGGGATGATATTGCAGGCCGGTTCCGGAAAGAAAATGAGTGGGTAAGAGTTGGGAATCATATCGCGTGTGATCCAAGTCAAGTTGTGGATAAACTGGAAGACATGATGATGAAATACCAATCCACACCCACGCAAAATATTATAAAGCGAATCGCATTATTCCATTTGATCTTTGAATATATCCATCCATTCGTGGATGGCAATGGCAGGATTGGTCGTATCTTGAATAATTATTTATTGATCAGGGAAGGTTATGTACCCATCAATATTCGCTTTGTAGATCGTAGCCATTATTACGATGCATTTAATGAATTTGAATTAAAGAATAAAACAGTCATTATGGAAGGAATTGTGGGAAAAGCCCTCACGAATAGTTACCATAAACGTTTAGCTTATTTGGAAGAAAAAGAGATCGTTACCTTGAATGAATATGCAAAACGACTCAAAATTTCTCATTCCAATTTGATTAATAAAGCGCACCGTCAAACCATGGATGCGTTCACTGAAAAAGGGATTTGGAAAATTGGGATGGATAAAAATGATTCGTATTCATAATAATTCATAAATTTTGATATGATAAAAAATAAATTCAATATATTTTTATCTGTCATAACCCAAATATTTTCTGAAACTGGATCACTCATTTAGATGACTTGGACATGTAACAGGATTATCGAGACCGTATATAAAAATTAATTGAAGACTAATCAAATATTCATTACCAAAAACTATATCAAAAAAAATAAAAGGTGGTTTCAATGAAATATCTTAATTATTTCTTAGGCTTTACATTCGTGAGTTCGATTCTAATCGTTTTATTATTTACGCAATCTCAAGATGGTGAACAACGAACGGAATTTGAATTCTTTTTAAACAATCATCCAATCCATCAAAAAGAGCAGCTCACACCAAAGGAATGGAAAAAGAAATTACCTAAAAAAGATCGTCCAGATTTGGCCATGGAACACGAATTTTTCATGACCATAGATCCAGCGACACGGACAGTCCCAAGAGAACGGTTAATTGCAGCATATAATTACGCTGAATCCTTCAGCCAAAATGTATCTCGAGAAGTAGATTGGACTGAACATGGTCCAGATAATGTAGCTGGAAGAACTCGGGCTATCCTTTTTGATCCGAATGATTCAGAAAATAAAAAAGTATGGGCTGGTGGGGTTGCAGGTGGTTTATGGATGACGGAGGATATTACACAATCAAATCCATCCTGGAACAATGTGGATAATTTTTGGGATAATTGTGCAATTACAACCCTTGCTTCTGATCCTGGAAACACGCAGATATTTTATGCCGGAACCGGCGAAGGCTGGTACAATGGTGATGCCATTCGAGGTGCCGGTATTTGGAAAAGTGAAGATGGCGGAAGTACCTGGTCCAATCTTTCTAACACCCAAAGTAATTCTGAATTTTATTATATACAGAAAATAGTGGTACATCCAAGCAATGGAAAAGTATTTGCTGCTACCCGAGGTTATTATTCGAATGAAGGTGGCGTTTTTATGTCCAGCGATGGTGGGAATTCTTGGAATAGAGTTTTAGGTCCAACCCAAACCGGAAACAGTTATTCAAGTTGTGCTGATATTGAAATTGCAAGTGATGGATCTTTGTATGCTGCAATGGGGATTTTTTATACAGGTGGATTATACAAATCCACGGATGGAACTAACTGGCAACAAATAAATAGTGGAAGTAACGGATTTCAAACTGGTGGCTTTTATCGCTTAGAAATTGCCGTATCGCCATCGGATCCAAACACGGTTTACGTCGTCGGTCAAAGTACGGGTGGCGGCTCGTATGATATTGCACTTTTTGTGAAATCAACGGATGGTGGTGCAACTTGGAATGATGTAAGTATTCCGAACAATCAAGAGCACGAAAATGGTAACGGAAATGCCGGCCATTTCACCCGCGGACAAGCATTCTATGACTTAATTCTTCAAGTGTCTCCTAGTGATGCAAATATAGTTTATACGGGCGGAATCGATCTTCATAAAACAACGAATGGAGGAACTTCTTGGTCACCCATATCTCATTGGTGGGGCGGTTATGGGCTTCCTAACGTACATGCAGATCAACATGCCATTGTTTTTCGGCCAGGGAATTCGAATTATATCGTTTTTGGAAATGATGGTGGTATTTACGTTTCCGAAGATGCTGGGACAAGTTATTCTCATAGGAATTCCGGATACAATGTAACTCAATTTTATAGTTGTGCAGTCCATCCCGAAGCTGGGAATAATTATTTTCTCGCTGGCGCCCAAGATAACGGCAGCCAACAATTTATGGATGCAGATGGCATCGTTTCTACCAACGAGGTAACTGGTGGTGATGGCGCCTTTTGTTTCATTGATCAAACGAATCCAAATTATCAAATAACGTCCTATGTTAATAATAATTATTATGTCAGCACCAATGGTGGCAGCAGTTTTGGAATCTCGAATTTGAATTCTGATGGCGGTCGTTTCATCAACCCCTGCGATTATGATAATGATGCTAATATTCTTTATACAGCACGAGATGCATCCTCTATTTATCGCTGGAATATGGAAGATTCAGACAATGATGGATATTTTGATGAATCCACATTTGATATTGATTTAGGTAATTTGGCTGCTCATATACGTGTTTCAGAATTTTCTGAAAATACTATATTTATTGGTACAGGTGCCGGCCGGCTTTTTAAAGTAACAAACGCAAATGTGAGTAACCCTTCTGTTACAGAAATCACAAATAGCAACTTTCCGACGGGATATATTTCGTGCATAGAATTGGGCGAGACTGAAGATCAACTATTGATAACATTTTCTAATTATGGAGTTTCATCTATTTGGGAAACCCAAAACGGTGGATCTTCCTGGTTAGAAAAAGAAGGGAATCTACCTGATATGCCCATTCGCTGGGCAGTTTACAATCCCACCAATCCAAACGAAGTAGTTTTGGCAACAGAGGTAGGTGTATGGAGCACATTGGATATTAATGCTACATCACCAAGTTGGGTGCCATCTTCAGCCGGATTAGGAAATATTAGAACTGATATGTTCCAGATTCGTAGTTCTGATAATTTACTTGTTGCAGCCACTCACGGTCGTGGAGTTTTTTCAAGTTCAGGTTTTCAGTTTTTGGCAGAAGCATCTATTAGCACAAGTACGATTAATGTTACGGGCACGCCAGGAACGACCAGTACAGATGAATTTCAGATTACTAATGTGGGAGAGAATGGATCTAATTTGAGTTTTAGTATCACATCAGAATATCCTGAATCAGGGAATAGAGATCAACAATTCATTTTATATTATGATGAAAATGTTTTTAGTGGCGGAACGCTAGGCGCAATAAATCTACCCTATGAAAGTGGAACAGGTGTCAACTTGACACATTATGGAACCCGATTTTCTCCAACAGGTAATGTAGATATATTAGAAGGGGCATGGTTCTTTTTTGGCCAGTTTTTAGATTCAGAAAACAGTACGATTCCGGAACTGAATATATATGTTTATGGTAATGGGGGATCAAATTTCCCAGGTGAAGAATTAGGTTCTGTTGGTGTAGATATGGATACTTATTTGTATAATGGCTGGAATTATGTTGATTTATCGTCTTTGAACTTATCTTTTGAATCAGGAGCAGATTTTTTCATTACAGTCAAAGTAGAAAATGGCGTTTATGATGAAGCGAATTGGAATTTGGTGGGCATACAAATGCTGACTGATTTGGGTGGGATGACTAATGACCGATCTGTCGTTTATTTTGAAAATACAAATTCGTGGAACTCCTACCAAAATACCTATGGTTCGGATCGGGAAATGCTCATTAAGGCACAAGTCTATTATGCGGATGATCCAAATAACAGTTGGTTATCTGTAAACCCTGTATCGGGAAGTATAGGTGCAAATGAAACTCAAAATATTCAGGTTAATTTCGATGCAACAGAGCTGGATTATGGTACATATACAGCAAAGCTTTTTGTGAATTACAACGCTGGGTCTTCAGATACGATTGATGTATCATTCTCCTTACCCAATTTAGGTCAAGATGAAATTGTTCCAAATTCCATCGCATTGCACCAAAATTATCCGAATCCGTTTAATCCAAGTACATCCATTAATTTTACCATTGAGAATTTGACAAATCCGAAAACATCTCTCCAGGTTTTTGATCTAGGAGGCCGGTTGGTAAAAACATTAGTGAATGAATCTTTAAGTCCTGGATATCATACTATTATTTGGGATGCTACAAATCATGATGGGAAAAATGTTTCGGCGGGGATTTATTATTACACTTTGGAGATTGGAGAATTTAAAGAATCAAGGAAAATGACATTGTTGAAATAAAAAAAGGTTCTACTCCTAAAATTAAATTAGGAAACAGGAAGCTTTATTATTTCAGAATGTTTGTGAAAGGGGTGGGGCATAACTCATCATGAGGTAAGTTACATAATTGAATTATGCCCCGTTCTCTACATACACACGTACCCAAACAGATACGTCTCATTGAAATATACGGTTCACAAACTATTATCCCTTACTGCTAAAAAATCGTTAGTGAGCCCCGTCACAAAAGGGGGTTTTAACAAAATATACACATTTTACTATTTTATGATTTTGATGCGATCTTTATAGGGAATTTGGGAAATAATTTTTTAATTTTCACGCCGTTCATTTACACTTTTTTATAAATAATAAGATTAATTAATTAGGAACACCTTATGTCTCAACAATCATTTCAAACAGAAGTGGGGCAACTGCTTCACCTCATCACACATTCACTTTATACCAATAAAGAAATTTTCTTAAGAGAATTAATTTCTAATGCGTCTGATGCATTGGATAAACTCCGGTATCTCACTTTAACAGATGATGAGTTTAAATCTCTGACATTTGATCCAAAAATTTCAATCGAATATAATGAAGACGAAAATCCAACCTTAACCTTAACAGATTCGGGGATTGGAATGAGCAAAGATGAATTAACGGATCATTTAGGGACTATTGCCCGATCAGGTACAAAAAACTTTTTATCAAATTTATCAGGTGATGAGAAAAAAGATTCACAACTAATTGGTCAATTTGGCGTTGGATTTTATTCCTGTTTCATGGTTGCGGATAAAGTGGTTGTTTCCACCAAAAAAGCAGGTGAAGATGAAGCATGGCTATGGACCAGTGATGGAAAAACAGGATATGAAATTTCCAATGAAGTTCGAAGTGAAAATGGGACAACCATTACACTCCATTTAAATGAAGAAGGTAAAGAATTTGCGAGTCGATGGCGCGTGGAGAATCTTGTTAAAAAATATTCAGACCATATCGATTTCCCCATTTATTTGACTTATGATGAAATTGATTATGATAAAGAGGGTGAAGAAAAAGGCCGAACATCCAAAACAGATCAAATTAATGAGGCGAAAGCTTTTTGGACACGATCCAAAAATGAATTGGAAAATAAAGACTATATTGAATTTTATAAATCACTTTCACACGATCAAGAAGACCCTTTTGATTGGGTACATTATCGAGCAGAAGGGAATTTAGAATTCACCCTACTTTTTTACATTCCAAAAACTGCATCCCCAGACATCTATCGTACTGATTATAAACCGGGAGTAAAACTTTATGTGAATCGAGTATTTATTACGGATGATGAAAAAGAATTGCTTCCAACATGGCTTCGGTTTGTAAAAGGAGTTATTGACTCATCTGATCTACCATTGAATGTAAGTCGTGAAATTCTTCAGCAGAATAGAATCATGGCAAAAATTAAATCTAATGCTGTAAAAAAGATTTTGGATAAGCTTACTGAAATTTCAAAAGACAAAGATAAATATGCCATATTTTTCGACCAATTTGGTCGTTTAATTAAGGAAGGCGTTTATCAGGATTTTGAGCATAAAGATGCATTAACGGATTTGCTTCGGTTCAAATCAACCAAAGAACAAGGACTCGTTTCACTTAAAAATTATGTTGACCGAATGGATAGCGAACAAAAATCGATTTATTATATTACAGGTCAGGACGAGGGATCATTACGGAATTCACCTTTGTTAGAAATGTATGATAAGAAAAATATTGAAGTATTGATTTTGGACGATGAAATTGATGAAATCATTATATCTTCTGTACCAAAATATGATGATAAAGATTTGAAATCTGTGAATCGAAGTGGTGCAGCAGATGATTTTTCTAAAGAAAAGGATAAAGAGTCTGAAAAATCGGTTAAACCCGTTTTGAAAAAAATGAAGAAAGTATTGGGCGATAAAGTTAAAGATGTGAAAATGTCCAACAGATTAAGTGACTCACCTTCTTGTATTGTGGCCGACGAAAATGATCCAACATCCCAAATGCAGGAAATCATGAAATCTATGGGACAAATGGATTTACCGGACATTAAACCCATCCTTGAGATTAATCCTAATCACGAAATCGTGGTAAAGTTAAAATCCATGACCAAACAAAAAGCATTTGATGATATTGCATTATTACTTTACGAACAAGCATTGATTCAGGAAGGCGTCAAATTGCACGATCCATCAGGATTCGTCAACCGGCTCAATAAAGTAATAACAAATAATTTGTAAATAAAAATTGAAATTTTAATTCTCTATTTGCAAGCGAAGAAAAAAAGGTTAGTTTCCCGACCGTTATCGTCTCTATCAGACTATAAAACGGCTCTATATAGAAGAGATTACATTATTTTAAACTAAACAATAAGGATATAACAATGTCAAAAACAAAAGAAATTGCTAACGAAATGAAAGCTCACTTTGCAGACTTTGAAGATAATCATGATAAAAACATGAATGGAAATAAAGCTGCAGGAAGCCGTGCTCGTAAAGCTGTTGGCGAAATGAAAAAACTTGTCACAGCATATCGTAAAGCATCCGTTGCTGGTGAATAATTAATTCAATCTTGTATTGAATAGAAAAACCCTCACAATTTTTGTGGGGGTTTTTTGTTTCAATATTTATTCTCACAATGTTTAATCATTCAATGATACAATTTTTACGGAACCGATTCATGTTGGTTTTTTTGCCCCGAATTGTTGTGTTTGTCTTCATACTACTTCAGATTATAGCAATGCTTGTATATCCAGGTGGAACAATCCATAATGAACATTCCATAGGATATTCCTTCTTATCAAATTTCTTTTCAGATTTAGGAACCTATACGTCTTATAATGGGAGCCCCAATTATTTATCCATGTCTTTATTTATCATTGGGCTCACTTTGGTTGGAATTACATTCTCTTTTTTTTATTTAGCACTTCCTCAACTCTTTATTGATAACAAAGTAAACTATCGTTTTGCAATCTTGGGGTCAATTTTTGCGTGGGGAGGCAGTATCGGATTGATCGGAACCGGGTTCACCCCTGCGGATCAAGTTTTGGATTTGCATATCTTTTTTGCCAATAGCATTTTTGAATGCTTTATGATTACTGCTTTATCTTACACCATTGTGATTTATCGAGGTAAGATTCTTGAAAAAAAGTATGCAATAGGGTATGGCCTATTTTTTATTTTAATTGCTTTATACGTTGGCGTGCTTGAATGGGGTCCGGCAGCTAGATCCAGTCAATCAGCACTCTTTTTTCAAGTGGTTACACAGAAAATGATTGTACTCGTTTTTTGTTTATCAATCGTGGTGCAAACGATAGGTCTTTCAAAAATTGACTTAAAGTAAAAGAGTCCCCTTTTTATTAGTCGATCAAAAATCGAATTTTTTGAGTCGTAATTTTATTTTCCCAACTAAAGAAATCATCCGTAACGGATTGGACAATTTGTCCATTTTTATGAATAAAATTTCTTTTTTTGACTACATTTGAATGTTCAATGGTCATTGTAGAAACTACATCATAAAGTTTAGACATCATTTTTTCACTTTTTCTAATTTCATCTTGTTCTTTCTGCTCAAGAATTTTTAAATAAGGATGTGATGTGACGCTATCATACCTTTTTCCCACATTAAAAAAATCTTTTATTTCCTTATTTGAATAACCTAAATATTTTTTAATGGCATCTACGCCTTCAATACTCATAATTTTTCTTCCAACAGATTTTGGATAAATATAAACTTTGCTAACAATTGTAAAATGATGGGACTCAACAGTCTCTTTAGATTCAACATCTTTCCCGGATCTTTGCCTTACAGCAAACTGTGATAAACTAACAACGTCATGAATCTCCAATTTATTCATAAGGTTTTGGCGATGCTTATCCACTGTTTTACTACTGATAAAAAGTTTATTGCTAATACTAACTGAACTAAGCCCTTCAGCAATTAAAGATAATATCTGTTTTTCTCGTGGAGATAATTCATCAAATTTTGATTTAGTTTTTATATCTCCTCCTAAACCAGCTCTGGCGGCTTTAAGAACAGAATCAGAAATGGATGGGCTATAAAATGGTTTACCTTGATTTACGGAACGAATCGCTTCAATCATGGTATTAGCATCACTTTGTTTTAAAAGGTACCCAGAAACACCAGCTTTGATTGCACTGACAACATAGGCTTCATCCGAATACATAGATAGGAAAATAATTTTTGTGGATGTCTTTTGTTTAAAAATATCCCGTGCTACTTCAATCCCATTCATTTCGGGCATATTAATATCTAAAAGTGCTACATCTGGTTTCATTTGTATAATTTTATTTAGCGTATCCAGGCCCGTTTCTGCTTCGCCGATTACTTTAATGTCATCTTGGTCTTCCAAAATCATTTTTAAACCATCACGAACCATAGCATGGTCATCTGCAATCAATACTTTGATCAATTCAATCTCCATTAATTTGATAATTCCTGTAAAGGTAATTTGGCTGTGATGAGAACTCCTTCTCCAGGTATTGATTCAAAAGAGAATGAGCCACCGAGCCCTTCAATTCTTTCCCGCATTCCAATGATGCCTAATCCAGAATTTTGGTCATTTATTTTTTCCAATGATTGAACCCCTTTCCCATTATCTTGAATAGTTAACTGAATCTCTGATTCATTGGATTGAATTGAAATATTAATCGTATCCGCATCCGAATGTTTTGCCGTATTTGTTAAACTTTCTTGAAAAATTCTATACAATGAGATTCGAGCTTCATTATGATCGATTTCTAAATGGCTTGCATCAATATTTATTTGTAAACGGCTTCTGTCAGAAAATGATTTCGCATGGGATTTCATTGCAGGAACTAACCCTAAATCATCCAATATGGATGGATGTAAATTAAAGGCAAATTGGTGAATAGTATCGGCAGCTTCTTTGACAGAACTTTGACAAGCCCGAATTTGATTCATTATTTTTTTAGATGAACTTAATTCAGTATTTTGAGCCAAATGTTGTAAGCTAAGATTAATGACGGTTAATGCTTGTCCAATTTCATCATGGAGTTCTCGACTCAATTGAGCTCGTTCATTTTCTTGAGTGCGAATTAATTCTTTCGCTAGAGATTGGATTGATTTAGTTCTTCGAATAACCTCCACTTCAAGTTTTTCCTGTCTAGATTTAGTTTTAATATGATGTTGAATAAAATCACTAAAAGCCACTAGTGTAATGGTAGCCGTAAAAAATAAAAATCCAATTATATTTAAATGATTAAAATTGAAATAAAATAAACTGGATACAATATCTAGACCAAGAAAGAAGAATAAAAGAATGGCTCCTAACAATAAACTTCCCATCATAGATTGGTAAAAGAAAGCAAATGAAAGTTCTCCGGGTTTCATTTTTGAAATTTCATCTTTAACAGCATATCCGATCTGATAAACCAACAAACCCATGGGAATTAATATTGTCATTTGCCATAGCCGTAATAAATCATTAATAAAAGAGATAGGTGAAAAAGCAGAAAGAATGGCGGAAAAGCCATAATAAATCATTAGAATTATTGCAGGTTTTGACAGTCTTTTATAAATAAGCGTCTGTATAAACCCAATAAAAAATAAAGATGAAAGGAAAATACAAATATATTCAAATCGAAAAGAGAAAAGCCCCCAGTTTTTAAGGGGTGTTAAAAAATCTATTCTAGAGAGATTGTACCCAGCAATTGTAAAAGCCCATCCTGTAAAATAAAGATAATTATACTGGGTTGGTAGTTTCAGAAACATATAAAGCCAAAATAAACCAGCCCCCAAATAAATCCATACTAAACCATATTGATGAATGGGCAAAGGTTGGTTATTTAATTCCGACATTGACGATATTATATAAGGGTTGGAATAATAGAGCCCCGTTCCCATAAAATCGCGACTTCCAACAATATGAATTGTTAATTGGTTTAATCCAAATTTTAGGTACTGATTTGGGATGGATATAAAATATCTTTTCTTACGTTTTGGATCGATGAGTTTACCATCTTTTATTCCAAAAATTTGGTCATCGAGGAGATGTCCATTGAAATAAATTTGCCAATTATATGCGATGCCGACAAGCCCCAATCCCACGCCTTTTGTAGTAAACGACTGGGATGAATCCATGAGGATTGGAAATATAAAAGTGAATGATTCTGCTGGAGATGGATTTAGTGAGAGAAAAGTATGTTTGGGCTTATTCTCCAATTTTAGATTCCGAATACTGAGTGACCGACGTCCTTCAGGATCACCTGGAATGCGTTGCCATGATGTGTTATTCAAAGGGATTAGCGTTACCCAATCAGGGGAAAAACCTTCGTGGAAATAAACATCAAGTTTTGATAAATCAATACTGTCAAAACTAGTCCCTTTGCTTGGAGTCGCAAATAAAACAAAGCAAACGAAATATTTATAAAAAGATGGATGTCGTATATTATCCATCTTTAAAATTAGTGATTAACAGATGAAATAACCAAAGTACGAATCAATTATATTAAGTGGAAATTGAAATACAGGTTCATTTTAATTGAATTTTCTATAAAATGGAGATTATTGGATGTGGATATTTATTATTAATAACGATGACCATAGATCATATTATTTAGACCATACGTTATATAATAATAATTTAGCGCTATTAATATATTTATTAGAAGTCAAGTGCTAAAACGCCATTTTTGAAAAATACATAAATCTAAGTATGTCGAATTACATAAATCACCGTATTGAATTTTCCATATCTTACCACTTAAGTTGCAGTCAATCATTTGATTCAATACCAAATTCTCATAAAAAATAATTATTAGAATTTCAGCGTAACAGGGTGTTCATCGTTTACTGTTTAATCATAGATTCACTTCTTTAAGTGTTTATCTATTCTCAAGGCGGGGGGAAGCTATTGCTTCCCCTCATTTTTTAAAATTATAATTATCTCTTTTTATGTTGGAATTGTGTTTTAGTTAAAGGCCTAAATAATTGTGATTTGAATCACAGCGTATATTTATTATTAAATTCAGGACTCTTTTCATCCTAATTTAAAGCTCAAATTAATGAGAGGTAAATAGTAATGAAACAAATAGCGATAATATTAATATCGTTTTCATTGTGTTTTGGTGCAGGAAAAATGCCTAAAAAAATGGAACAGTTGAAGCAAGACCTTCAGGAAAAATACCAAGTATTTTCCATGGATGATTTGTATAAATTAAAAACCCCATCCCAATCATCCAACCGCTCTGCTTCCAGAGATATGGAAGACCTAGTTGGGGATTGGATTATGGAAGATGAATCTTTGGAATTATTCGTTACAGTGGGTAGCGATCAAAGTATTCCAGACCCATTTTCAACAATGGGTTTTGTAGAAGCTGTTGGAGGCGTCACTGCAACAACTAGCGATTTTGAAACAGATCTAAACTATTTGATGATTGGATTATTTGGTGATGATGGTCCGGATTGCAATATGAATTGTGAAGGTGAGTATGATAACTATATGAGTTATGGTTATGATGTATCAGATGAATATTGTGAATGCTGCCATGAAGATTATCCCATTGACGAAATTTGTGAAGATGATGGCGGGGATAATTTAAGTCTTGAATTTGAAGGTATCGCTGATATGTATTATGCTAGATATGGTGCAGCTTATGCAACAGATGGAAATATGGTGTATGCTATTTGTGGAGCAGATTGGGACTCCGAAGTTGATTCAACAGTTTACCATACGCACGGAGAACGATACAATCCTGGTGATGATTCTTGGGAAATGTTTGGAGAAAACTTACTCCAAAGACGTTATACGTCTGCTGAATACGTCAATGGTAGCATTTATGTTTTTAATGGTTATAATGGAAATTCAGCTTCTGATACGGTAGAAATTATTAATACTACCACCGGTGAAGTAACATACAGTGCAACAAATCCATACCCTGTATGGTATGGTGGAAGTGCAGTATGGAATGATAAAATCTATATCTTTGGCGGTAGTAATATAGATAATTCAGTATACGGATATTCAAATCGCATTTATGAATTTGATCCAACAGATGAATCATGGACACGATTAGCAGATATGCCTGATGGTAAGCAAACAAATGGACAAGTAGTTAACGGAATATTATATACATTAGGTGGATATAACGGAAGTGCTTCTTCTTCTCATATAAATGCCTATGATATTGAACAGAATACTTGGGAAACAGTGGGGGATATGTCTGTTGGGATTTCGGCTCATTCTGTTGCAACTGACGGAGAATTAATTTTTGTAATAGGTGATTATAGTGATATTGAATTCTGCGGTGTTTATGATCCTAATGAAGACGAATTTTTTGAATTAGAAACGAATATGGAAGGACGAAGACATTCTTCATCTGTTTACATGGATGGTGATGTCTACACTTTTGGCGGTAGCCAGCCGGAAGGGTTCAACAGTAATGAGGATCATTATGTTGTTTTATCCAGTGCTGAACGAGCAGAAATCATTGATGACGAAAGAAATTATGATGCTTTAACTTTTGCCCAGAATTATGTTAATGATAATTCAAGTGATTGGGGTGAAAGTGTTTTTGACCTTGAGTCAGAATTCAGTCTTGTGATAGATGGTGATTATGTGTCCGGCGGGCTTGGAGGAGATGACCCAGGGAACTGCGAAATAAATTGGCCTGAAGATCCATATAAAATGGCTGTATACTCCTTTGTATCTGAATATGTTCTTTATGAGGGGGGTAGTGTGGGATGCTTTACTGAAGACTTTAGTTTAGACCAAACCTATGCAGATGCTGCTTTAGAAATGGAACAACAGTGGATGGGAGATGATGACGATGATGGTGATGATTGGTCTCCAGAATTAGTCATAACAAATCTGAATTTAATAGAATTTTTCATGATTATGATGGGTGAAGATCCTGATAGTTTAGGTGTAGAAAATCCTATGGTAGTTGGGGTATCATCAACGCAAACTGAAAGCGGTGATATTGTGTTCGATGAAGTATTTGCAATGCTTTTTAATGAAGATGGTGATGGTGTAATGGCAGATTCAGCAGAAGCTGTTGCTGCAACTAGCGTAGATACAGTTGAAAACACAATTACGTTTACCAGTTTAAGTTTATATGATTCCACTGAAACAGCAGTTCTTACATTATCCGGTACAATAGGGCCAGGTATGTTGGATTTTGTTGCTGGTGAGGAAACGGCTTTCCCATTTTTAGAAGGTTTAGAAGGCTTGTTTGATGAGGGTGACTATGATGCTTTCATGCTATTTAATGAGGATTCAACAGGGATGGAAATTGAAGTAGTATATGATTTCGAAGATGAATACTATTCTGGTACTTATGCCGACACATCTTACTTTACTTGGTCTGCAACATCTGATTCTCTATTCTTATATGAAGAAAGCGAATATTATTATGATGAGTTGGACACGACTGCATTGGCATATTTCATTAGCGGCACTGATACATTAAATATGGAGGCTTCCTTTGATCCATGCGAAGATGAAGATTCCTTTGAAGATTGTATGGAATTTGCTACCCAGGAAATAGCTGGCTTAGATGAATTAGAAGATATTCAATCATTGCGCCTAAGTATGCAGAGAGTTCTCACACCAGGTTCTTATACAGCAGTAGATCCTGAGAATGGCTCCTTGCCGAGTGAATTCAAATTGTATGCTGCTTATCCAAATCCATTCAACCCAGTAGCAACCATTCGTTTTGATGTGGGTGAAGCAAGTCATGAATCTACGTTACGAATTTTTGATATTTCGGGTCGTAATGTTGCAACATTGATTAGTGGACATTTAGAATCAGGAACTTATGAAGTCAAATGGGATGCACGTGGTTTTGCAAGTGGTGTATATTTTTCCGAGTTAATTTCTGGGCAGAATAGACACACACAGAAAATGGTATTATTGAAATAAGCTATTTTCTATTTAATCTTAAAAAAGCCCCGCAATATTGCGGGGCTTTTTTTTTATAATATCATATCCAACCAATTAAGCGCCACCAAATTGAACCAATACCAATCCAAACCACTAAATGGTAAATTGAAACCAAGAAACCAATTTTATACCATTGAAAAGGTTTAACGTAGCCATTCCCAAAATAGATAATAATGGGTCCCGTTGAATAATTTGTTAAACATCCACACAGGTTAGAGAAATATGCAATGACGCCTACAATAAGAAATGGATTTAAATCCGTATGAGAGGCCACAAGAAAAATAGTGCCCGCTAATGCAACAATATGTGCTGTTAACATTGAAAAAAAGTACATTGAATAAAAATAAATTAAAGCTAAAGCAATTAAAAGGCTCATTGCTGAAACATCTATTAATCCATTTTCTACCCAATTACCGAACCAACTAATAAATCCCAATTCCTTCAATCCTGTAGCTAAAGTCAATAATCCACCCAGCCAAATGAGTGCATCCCAAGCTTTATAATTTTTCACCATTTGAGTCCATGTCATTGATTGGGTTATCAGGATAATAATCAATCCTAATAAGGCAACAGTGGTCGTACCAAAACCATGGATTGGTTTTGTTGACCACAGAACAAGCATGAATCCTAAGGCACTGGCAGTTACAATTTCTTGATAGGTCCATGAGCCTAATGATTGAAAATCTTCACGAATCTTATCTCGAATGGGTTGAATGCACTCTGTAGAAGGTGGCGATAAAAATCGAATTAAAATGGGAAGACCTGCCAAACCGATTAATCCCGGAACGATGCTACCTTTTGCCCACGTGAACCAATCGAATTCAATTTGAAAAATGTCAGATGCAGCTTTTGCCACTAAAGGATTTGCTGCCATTCCAGTTAAAAACATGGCAGCGGTTATTAAGTTGGCATGGGCACCAACAAGATGTAAATATTCTCCAGCTTTTTTAGGATTTTTCTTGGGCGTTGATTTTAAAGATCGTGACATAGAATCTACAATGGGGGCTAAAATTCCACCGCCACGAGCCGTGTTAGATGGGACCACCGGTCCTAAGATCAATTCTGATAAACAAATGGCATAACCGAGCCCTGTAATTGTGCGTCCCAATGCTAAAATACAAATAAGAGAAATTCGTCGCCCCAACCCAGTTTCAATAACGGACCCCGCAATTAAAAAAGCAATGACAACGAGCCAAGTTGTTGAATCACTAAATCCTTTTAACGCACTTTTTAGTGTGAGAATATTTGCCATTACACAAAAGAGCAATCCAATTAATACGCTCACAGCCATGGGAAAAAGCCGTGTCACTAAAGAAATAATAACCGTTATAAATATTAAAAATAAATGATATGCATTCGGGTCTAATCCAGAAGGACTTCCCAATCCCCAAAATAGTATTCCGGGAATTAAAATTAACATTGCTTTCATCTGTGGATTGATTTTGAAATTAATCATAATTCATAATTTAACATGTGACTAAATTGCATCCCAAATAAATGGATAGTTTCTCTTTGCAAAGTATTAAAACATTCACCCCTAATTTATCAAAAGATTTCCGGATTGGAATTTTAAAGAAATTAAATAAGCTTGAAGTTTTTGGACGACAAACCCATTTTATAAAAGGGCGCTGGGAAAATCAATATTTAGAACCATATCACGTTCCAGAAGTTAAGGATGTATTTTTATGTGCATCTGGATTTGCGAAAACGATGATAGATCAATCCGTAATTGTTCCTCATCAAGGATTGGGAATTTCTTTTGACGAATTCTGGTTTAATATTGCAAAACCAGGTGAATCCACAGGATGGCACGATCATAAAAATAACGCAACTCTTTCAGGGGTATATTATCTGGATGTTCCAAAAAACTCAGGTGATATAAAATTTCGTGAAAAGAATAAAGAAGCTTATAATGAATGTTCACTCCCATCAAAAACGGGAAAAATGATTTTATTTGATTCAAAGTTAGACCATTCTGTTTCAATCAATAAAAGCCAATCATCTCGCATTTCCTTATCATTCAATTTATTTACCTTACCCTTAGAAATGTCTATTGAATCACAGCACTATTCATCTCAAAAATTTTTCTAACTCGACCAAACATTGCAACTCTATGATGTTAAAATATAAACAGTTAATTTTATTCATAATCTTTCTAATTTTTGGTTCAGGTTGTTTTGAGTACGAAGAAGAATTAACACTCAAAAAAGACGGTTCCGGATCTATCATGATGGCATATGGCTTACCATTAGAAATGGTCCAAAACGATGAATCATTTACCTCCAAAAAAATCAGAAATGATTTAACAGATATAGAAGGGATTACCGTTATTTCTACGAAAGAATTTGAAAAAAATAATCTTAAATGGGTTCAAGCATCGGCAAAATTCAACTCTCTTGAAAGTCTAAGTAAAATTAAAAGTGATAAATTACCGGGATTTGCTGGGGAAATGAATTTTACAAATAATGGTGATGGAACGTTTACCTTTACAAAAATTCTTGGGGAAAAACCAAAAACGAATTCGACTCAAAAACCGCAAGATCTGGATATGATGAAAAAAATGGTCGGCGATGTAAACTGGGAATATGATATAAGTTTTCCAATAAATATTGTATCGGCAAACTCGGGGCAAGGCGATGTGAAGACAATAGGCAAAAATGTTAAATGGTCTGTCTCCTTAGCAAATATTATAGGTGGACAAACATCCTTGAACGTTATTTTAGGGAAACAAGGTAAAATGGTTTCACTTCCTGTTCTTCATTCAATCCAATTAAGAAATGGATCAACAATACATGGAGAAGTGATTAGTCTTACGAAAATCAGTTGTATAGTCATGGTTAAAAACAAACGTGAACGAATTGACCGAAAAGATATACAATCCATTAATTTTTTTAAATTAGGTGAATTATGAAAAGAAGAATATTTATCATTTCTTTTATATGCCAATTGGCATTTGGAATAAATTTCTCGGAAAGTACTCTAATTTCGGATGGAGTTACTTCTCATAATCTTTATCCTGATATGGCAGTTACAGATTCAGGAAATATTTTTATCGTTTGGGTCAATACACACGGAGGCGGTGATATCCACTTTATCATGTCGAATGATTATGGCCAAACTTTTTCCGATATTTCTACGGTGAATTCAGTCCCAAATTATGCAACAACAATTGGGTATAGTGGCCCACAAGTTGAAGTGTGGGGAGATACAATTCATGTATTATGGACTGACCAGCGTAATGGATACGACCATACTTCAGCTTATTATGCTCGGTCGGTAGATCAAGGTATAACTTGGGAAGAGACCCAAATTGGGCATCCAAATGGTGTGAATTTTTACCCTGAATTATTGATGGATTCACAGGGAACACTCCATGCATCATTTCACTATTTTTTATCAGAGTCTTTTGCCTATCGTCATATTGCTCATACTTTTTCTGCAGATGGGGGAAATACTTGGTCAGCGTTTTCAGATGTCAGTGATTATGAAACGGGTGAACCTTGCGATTGTTGCCCAATCGATCTTCATGAATTACCCAATGGTCAACTAATTTCAGGATTTAGAAATAATGTATCAAATATTCGTGATATGTATTCAACACTTTGGAATCCGGAACAAAATTCGTGGAGCAATTTATCTAGAATGTCATACGATGATTTTTTTATAAGCTATTGTCCCACAAATTGCCCTGCTTTAGTAAGTCAAGATTCAACGCTGGGAATGGCCTACATGACAGAAATTAATGGAGAATCACGAGTGTTCCTTTCACTCTCAGAAGGATTAGGAGATACATTCTCCGTTGTTTTACCCATGGAAATGACTTCAGAAACCAACATATATCAAAGTCATCCTGCAGCAACCATAACGTCAAATGGTAACATTCATATTTTATGGGAAGATTCTAGAAATGGTGGGGATATTTTATATGGCAAACGAGAGATTGGACAAAATTACATTACAGATATTACTACAGTGAATGATAGTTTGACTTCATCGCCGGAAATAGCGCCTAAACTTGGCAAAGATGCGAATGATAATTTATATGCAGTTTGGGTGGACAGACGAATGGGACGACATATAAGATTCTCTTCAACGATAGCCCCAGATCTTTCTACAAAATTTGAAAATATTCCCTCGTTATTCAAGCTATTAGAACCGTTTCCAAATCCATTTAATCCAATTACAACAATCAGATTTAATGTTGATGTAGAGAAGGAACTTTTTGCATCTCTAAATGTAATTGATATTAGGGGTCGTATTGTTGAAATTTTACTTAAGGATTTCATCGAATCTGGCCAACATGAAATTCAATGGGATGCATCTACCTATTCTAGTGGAATATTTTTTATTTCTTTAACTGCGAATGGACAAACAAAAACAGTCAAATCTGTATTAGTGAAATAAGCATTTTATCGCCGTTGGTTGGTTAGATGTACATTCTTAAATTCCACGCCGACTTTTTATTATAAGGAGAACAATATGAATCGTCTTACAGCAGGAATTATCCTGTCATTTACAGTTATACTTTCGATCACCGCACTAAATTATACACCTAGTCCAGTTTCTGCTGAGAGTAGTTGTAAAGTTTCTAGTGGGTGTAATCATGCAGCTTTATTGTATGGAAACCAATCATCTTGCAACAAGGAGTCTTTGGATAAAGGTTGTGCCAAAAGCACATCTTGTAACTCGAAGAACAAAGGGTGTGTAAAAACTACTTCTTGTGTTTCTAATAATAAAGGTTGTGCCAAAAGCACATCTTGCGATTCGAAGAAAAAAGGGTGTACAAATAATGCATCTTGTGAATCTAAAAAGAAAAGATGTTCTAATCCGGGTACATATACAAAATCCAAATGTAGTAATGTTGAGAAAAAAGAGTGTGGAGTTCAGTGTACCAAACCATGCTGTGCTAAGAAAATTTCTAAAACATGTAGTCCAAATTGCTCTAAACCGTGTTGCGCAAAAAAGACAAAAGCTTGTGGACCAAATTGTACCAAACCGTGTTGTGCTAGGAAAGATGGTATCTAACTTTTGTGAAAAACCACATTTTAATTTTTAAAATATTAATAACACCCGGATTATTTCTGGGTGTTTTATTTTCTCAAATAGTCTCAGAATCAACTCCGGTTCATACTTATTCTATTGTAGCGTTTGACGAAGAAACCGGTGAATTGGGTGTCGCTGTTCAAAGCCATTGGTTTTCTGTAGGATTTTTAGTCCCCTGGGCAAAAGCGGGTGTTGGTGCCGTTGCAACTCAATCATTTGTAAAAGTTGATTATGGTCCCCATGGATTAAAAATGATGGAAGATGGTTTTACTGCTGGAGCTGCATTAAATAAGTTAATATCAGAAGATGAGGGTGAAGCCGTTCGCCAAGTTGCCATGGTGGATATCAAAGGGAATGTGGCTACGCATACAGGATCAAAATGTATTTATGCTGCTGGACATAGGATTGGTAAAAATTATTCTGTCCAAGCAAATCTTATGGAAAATGAAACGGTCTGGGATGCAATGGCTATTGCCTATGAAAATACGAAAGGCGATTTAGCCGATCGGATGATGGCAGCATTAGACGCAGCAGAAGGCGAAGGTGGAGATATTCGGGGAAAACAATCTGCGGCAATGCTCATTGTATCAGGGAAGCCAACCGGAATCCCATGGAAAGATACAATTCTTGATCTTAGAGTGGATGACCATCCAAACCCATTAATAGAATTGCGGCGATTGATTCGAATTAATCGAGCTTATCAACATGCTAATAAAGGGGATGAGTATTTGGAATTAGAGGATATTGAAAAAGCTTTAGCCGAATATGAAATGGCAGCCCACTATTATCCCGAAAATCCAGAGTTACCATTTTGGTCGGCTGTAACCTTAGTGAGTAAAGGACAAATTGAAAAAGCATTGCCCATTTTTCGGGATGTTTTTGAACGGGAACCCCGATTAAGAAAGTTAACCCCTCGTTTGGTCGATCCAGGATTATTACCCAATGATCCCAAAGTGATTGACCTAATTATTAATATAAAGTAAAACAAGATATGAAAAAAATATTTTCCATCTTAATTCTTTTAACCCAGTTTGGACATTTACATGCAGAAGCTGGTGACTTAATAGATTTTAATCACCAAACCACGATGACAGTTGAAGATATCAATATCATTTTATGGTTTGCAGGATTTGATCCTGTTGCGGATTATAGTATTTCGGCCTATGATATACACTATGAGTCCCATAGTGTATCCGGCACAGTAGATACCTTGTCTGGGCTTGTAATTATCCCACATTCATCCACAGAAGCTTTCCCTATTTTGACCTACCAACACGGCACAGTTATTCTGGATAGTCAGGCACCTTCGATCACGGGTATAAGCGCAGATAATCTTGAGATCTTTTTGATAAGTCTAATTACTGCACCATCAGGATTTATTACTGTAATTCCTGATTATACCGGGATTGGAGACCCAGATAAATATCATCCTTATATAATTGCTAACTCCCATACACAGGCTTTGGTGAATATGATAAGAGGTGTTAAGCAATTATCAATTGAATTGGAAGGGAATGATGAGTTCCAATTCAATGATCAATTATTTCTTGCTGGTTATTCTGATGGCGGGTATGCAACGCTTGCATCCCAGAAAGGTATCCAAATAGATTATTCTGATGAGCTTTCTGTTACTGCTTCTTTTCCAATGGCAGGTCCCTATGATCTTTCAGGGACCATGGTAGACTACTTCTTTTCTGAGCCAGAATATACCCAACCCTATTATGTACCTTATGTTTTGACAAGCCATCTATGGTATTATCAGGGCTTGGATGTTGATTTTGCAGAATATTTTGAACCATTCTGGGCTGATACACTGCCATCTCTTTTTGATGGTACTCATTCAGGGAGTGAAATAAATGAGCTGATGCCGGAAAACCCATTGGATATATTGCTTGATGATGTATTGGAAGAATTTGAAAATGATGAAGGCCATTTCTTTCGCCAATCTTTGGAAGAAAACACCTTACTGGATTGGGTTCCGGAGAGTCCAACCTATTTTTACCATGGAATGGGTGATGATATAGTTCCTTATCAGAATGCCCAGATTGCCTATGATACTTTTGTTGCCAATGGTGCACCAGATGTATGGCTGACACTTTACCCTGAAGAATTAGGAGGGCATTCAGACGTGGCATTGACATGCATCTTGGCAGGATATACAGTTATTCTTGAATATCAAAGAATCAGCCCCAAAGGAGATATGAATAGTGATGGCATTATTACTTCTGAAGATGTGAATCTGTTAAGGGAGTCTATTTTAATTGAGAATGATGTAACTGAATTCCAGTGGTGGGCTGGCGATCTTGACTGGGATGCAACCCATTCTATCTTTGATCTTTTGGGTGCATCTGATTTAACGGAAGAATAAATGGGTAACAGTTCAAATTGTTTTCCTCATCTAAAATGATAAATGAATGAATTGAACTCACAAATATTTTTACCAGGGTATGTCTTAGTTGGCTGGACATTTTTAGTGAATATCCAACATTACTTAACCCAGAAAAAGGCACCAAAATATAATTATGAAAATGAATGATAAAATTATTACGTTTCATCCAAATGGAAAACAGGTTGTCCGAATCAATAAAAATAAATATGATATTATCCGGGAATCAATTATTCAAGCTATTCAGTCAAAACCATTTTCATTTACAGACATAACAAAATTTGTAAAAAATGAATTGGGGCAAACTTTTGATGGATCAATCAATTGGTACACAGCTACTGTAAAGTTGGATTTAGAAGCACGGAACGAAATTTATAGAAATTCGGGGAATCCCGAAACTTATTCTTATTAAAAACCATTTTAACGAAACCAAATGAAAAAAAATGTAATTAAAGTACTCGTTGTCTTTTTTTTAGGATATTTAATATTTAATTATTTAATAATTTGGTCTTCACATTTTTAATGGTTTCGCCGATTAAAAAATTCGGGTTAATGTTTCTGTGGATGGGGATTGTGGCAGGATCGATTATTACCCTTTCTGCATTTTTTAATTTTCCAGATGAAGTAGCTGGCGTGCTATATTTTATCGGCATTGGGATTGCTGCTTCGAGTGTTCTGAATTATTATAGAAAAGAAGAGAATTCTTAAAATAATTACGATATTTACTATTTTTCACCCTTAATATCTTTCGCGTTTTATAGTTTTCAAATGAATCAAAAAATAAATTAATGGATTGAAATGAGACACGCGACGGATATTTTTAGTGAGTGGGCTTTAGGCGGGAAAGATGAAGGAATGGAAAAAAACCATTCTCTTTCTGTGAGAGAAATGTTATTACATTTAACAAAAAATGTTAAGACATCTTTTTCATTTATAGATGCGGGCTGTGGGAACGGATGGGTCGTTCGGAAAATGCAGAAAAATCCATTATGTTCTATGGCAAAAGGAGTAGATGGCGCTGAAGATATGATTCGAAAAGCCAAAGCTATTGATCCGGATGGCGATTATATATGTGCTGATTTATTAAAATGGATTCCAAATGAAAAGGTAGATTTTGTTCATAGTATGGAAGTGTTTTATTATTTTGAAAATCCGGGTGAATTAATAAACCATATAAAATCTAATTGGCTTAAACCAGGCGGTAAAATGGTTATGGGAATTGATTTTTATGAAGAGCACGAGCGAAGTCATTCCTGGCCAACAGATCTAGGAACACATATGACGCTTTTAAGTGAGGCTAAATGGGTTTCTCTATTTTCTCAAAATGGATTCTACCAAATTGAGAATTTTAGAGCCAATGTTCATGATGGATTCCCTGGAACTTTAGTTGTTTCAGGTGTGTTGAATTCTCTATGAAAACTTGCCCCATTCAAAAATCTTCTAGCATATTAATATTAGTTTTTCTGAGTTTCAATTTGATATCACAAATCCAAGCTCAAGGGAAAACCATCCCTGATAGTAAGTTAAATTTAAATGAACAAAAAAAAGATAATCCCATGAAAAGAACAGATTCAGATTGGAAGCGAATTTTATCACCAGAAGAATACCGTATCCTTAGAGACAAGGGAACCGAGCGAGCCTTTACCGGAAAATATGATGGGCACTTTGAAGAAGGAACTTACAAATGTGCTGGGTGTGGAAATAAAATATTTGATTCCGAATCCAAATACAGATCGGGTTGTGGTTGGCCCGCATTTTCTGATGCACTTCCGGAATCCGTAGCAGAAACTAAAGATAATACAATGGGGATGGCTCGAGTTGAAATCACTTGTAGCAAATGCGAAAGTCATTTGGGACATGTATTTAATGATGGTCCAAATCCAACAGGATTAAGATATTGTATCAATTCTGTATCTATGGATTTTAATCAAGAAGAAAAAAAATAGTGAAAAAAGGTGTGGTGAAAGAATACGATTCATCAAAAGGATTTGGGTTTATTACGGGCGATGATAAAGAAGATTATTTTGTTCATGCGAATGATTTGCGAGAACATTTAAAATCCCGTGGACTTCGAGAAGGGCAAATCGTTTCTTTCGATGTTGATTTTGGTATGCGTGGCGATAAGGCAATTAATGTCAGATTAGGGTAAAATTCACAAGTGCCACGATCATTTTGTATAGAAGGATCTTTAAACGAGAATTGATAATTCACATCAACTCAGATAGTTGATACACATTTATTTCAATAAAGTGATTTTCTGATTTAAGACCGAGCCCGCAGTTTCAACTTGGGCGATATAAGTCCCGGAAGCCAGATTTCGCCCATCTATTTTAAATAATTGTCTCCCTACATTTTGTTTTCCTAACCGATGCGTTTTTAATATACCTCCCCTAAGATCCAATAAGCGAATTGTCACATTATTTTTATTCGGTAAGGTATAAGAAAGTGTAGTTGTTGGGTTAAACGGATTCGGATAAGCGGCGTGCATTTTGAATTTGGCAGGAAGGGGTGGGCTCTTCACCGAAAGGGGGGGTGGACAAAGGGGATAGTTTCAAATTCCTGTCCGAAAACAGTGTTGGCAATTTCCTGATCTAGACCAAACCAATCTGTGATGATGGACGAATATAATTGACGGAAATCATGCTGGATAAGGAAGGTTGTTCACCAAATAATTCAGGAACAACAGAATCACCAAATACCATGCATGGAGCGCTGGTACCATGATCGGTTCCATTCGATCCATTCTCAAAATACCGTCGACCAAACTCACTGGTAGTAACAATCAAAACACGATCCAATAAACTTTGATTAGATAAATCTTCAATAAAGGCTTGAAGCGAATTGTTCAAATCCATCATGAGTTGGGTGTGGTCATTATTTTGGTTTGCATGTGTATCAAAACCATTTTGATAAATTCTATAAATGGGTGTTTCTAATCCGCCCGAAATCATTTGAGCAGTCAGTGCCATTTGATACCCCAGATTAGACGTAGGATATTCAACTGAATTTGAACCTTGACCTGCCGTATTATTTATTATTTCGGCATATTCAAAGGAAAGTAGATCCACTTCCCGCACAAAATCCAATTCTTCGCCACCATAGGTATTGGACCGAATAATTTCATACCCATCACGGTTTAGCGTCAACATAAACTGGTTGACTAGATCCTGAATCGTCATCGATTCGGTCCCCAGTTTTACCAGCCATGCCGTAGTAACCGGTGCATGTTTCAGTAAAGATTGTAGGGTAGGATTGTTGCTCATATACCTGAAATCATACACTATTTATTGTGCAAGCCTATTGATACCCTGCGGCTTGTAGTTTGAACAACCGTGCATACTCGCTGTCGGCCTCTAATAATTCTTCGTGCGTACCGCGCTCTTGTATTTGGCCGTGTTCTAAGACTACAATTTGATCAGCCATACGAACAGTCGAGAATCTATGTGAGATTAGAATCGCCATTTGATCCTCGGTGATTTGGCGGAAGTGGTCAAATATTTTGGCTTCAGCTTCGGCGTCCATTGCACTGGTGGGTTCATCCAGCACTATGACATTGGCCGACCGGCGCATAAATGCGCGCGATAGCGCTATTTTTTGCCATTCTCCGCCAGACAACTCTTGACCACCAGCGAACCATCTACCCAATTGAGTTAGGTAGCTGTTGGGCATACGTTCGATAAAGTCCGCAGCCAGCCCTTTGGTCGCAGCGTCTTGCCAGCGGTCTTGGGCATCGAAATTCTGGACATCACCGGTACCGATGTTTTCACCTACTTTCATTTGGTACTGGACAAAATCTTGGAATATCACGCCAATTTTGTCCTGCAACGCAGCGATATCCCAATCCTGCAGATCGCGGCCCTCGAACAGTATTCGGCCTTCGGTAGGCTCGTATAGCCGAGACATTAATTTGATCAGTGTTGTTTTGCCCGAACCATTGTGTCCGACCAACGCCAGTTTTTGCCCAGGTTGAAGGTGCAGGTTTATTCCTTGCAGGGTAGGGCTAGCGGCGCCCGTGTAAGTGAATCCAACGTTCTCAAATCGAATGCCGTCTTTAGGGTTCGGTCCCGAGCTGGCACCGCCTGTATCCTTTGTAATGGGAACCTCAAGAAATTCATAAAGGTTCGAAAGGTATAGGTTGTCTTCGTACATGCCGCCAATTGCCGATAGGCTAGCGGTTATGGCGGCCTGACCTTGTTTGAATACTAGGATGTACATCGTCATGCCACCCAAGGTTAATACCCCTGCAACTGTCTCTACGACTATCCATCCGTAGGCACCATAAAAGGCCAACGTGCCCAATAGGCCCAATACGTAGCCCCAGAAACCTTTGCGCAACGTCAGGTTACGGTCGTCGCGGAATAACTTTTTAAATATTGCCTTATAGCGTCCGAGCAGCATTGAAGACAGGCCAAAAAGTTTTACCTCTTTGGCGTAATCTTCGCGGGCCAGTACGGTCTCTAGGTACAGCTGCTCGCGTCGCTCAGGGGTACGCCATGTAAACAGGCGAAAGGCCTCGCCCGAGAAACGAGCTTCGGCAAAAAAGACGGGCAGGGCCGCTACAAACAGCACCACCACAGCAATAGGCGAAAACTGTATCAGCAATCCTCCGTAGGCAATTATAGAAATTGAGTTTTGAATCAGCCCAAAAGTTTTGCGTACCAACGCCAGCGGGCGGCTAGATGCCTCGCGACGCGCCTGTGTCATACGGTCGTATATCTCCGAATCCTCGAATTGCTCCAACGACAATGTCCCAGCCTTTTCCAGAATCATTACATTGACTCGTTGGCCCAGCAGGGCGCGCAATAGCGACTCGCACACCGCGATACCGCGTTGGAATCCGGCCAGTAAGCCGATTGCACCTGCTTCAGCCACGACATACATTATCGCCAAATGCCTGTCGGCGGGCGCTTGTGTTTCTGCCGCCAGCACTACTGTGTCAACAATCATTTTGCCCAGCCATGCGACTACAGCAGGCATCAACCCTGCAGCCAATACCAGCGCCATCATCGCCAGCGCCAGTCCCCGATGCGTAGTCCATACTAGCCCCAGTGCCCGACCGCTATACCGAAACACCCCCAAATATCGCCGTGGGCTTTTGGCATTAGAACCTGCTGGGGCAGGCGGAACATGGGGCGAGTTAGAGCGGGACATGTGAATGCCTAATCGTAGCAATCATTTCCTGAGTATTTACGGAATTTATCATCATTCCTTTCATCCACCAATATCTCAGGTCTCGCATCCATTCACGATATTGTTGTAGAAGCGCATCAACTTCTTCCTCTGTTAGTGCATCCCATTGTGGCGCGGGTTCATTCACCCAATCTCCTGGATGATCCGGTAAGGGATGGGGAGAAAGAATTGAACTTAATTCCAATTCGATAGAATTTTCACTGGCTTCTTTTATTTCAGGATATTTTGGCCCAAACATAGTTCTGCTCAGTAAATGATTAACGGTGCCCATGTTCCAATCCACATCACGTAGGGAATTAACATTACTCGTTACAGGAAGGATGGGTGGCGTCTCGTGAACTTTTGGTGGGTGGTAAATGGGCAGTTTTTTTTCTAAATATTCACGATGAAGTTTTGCAACACGTTTAGATGGCCAATTGGGATTAAGCCGGTCAATGTCGGGGCGGGAAGCCTTCCCGCCTTTAAAAAAATCTCTTCTGGAAAGTAGGTTCTTGGACATTTAATAAAATTTAATAATAATTACTAAGGTCTGACTATAAAAGATGAAAAAGTTAAATCGCCATAATAAAATCTGTAATCAGATTTTTGGCTTTGAGAGGTATCTTATGTCCCGCTGATACCAAATTGAAATTCACCGAGTATCCCAATTCATCAAATAATTTCAACGCTTTTTCACTTTCTTCTGGAAAGATAACCTTATCCCTATCTCCATGAATTAATAAAACCGGTGTTTCCTTATTCTCAAGATTAGCATCTATTTTAAAACGATCTTTATACTTAATAAATCCAGCAATGGGGATGATGCCACCAATGGAAAAAGGTTGCCTAATTATCCATTCCATAGTAAGACAAGCACCTTGGGAAAATCCCAATAGAAAGATCTCATTATACTTAAATCCCTGATCAATCAAATCCTGAATTAAAGAACTGATAATTTTAAAGGAGTCTTTATATTTCCAACCAGTTTCATCATTTCCATCAAACCAGGTATATCCACTTTTATCTGATTTATAAGGCGCTTGGGGGAATACCCATTTCGTATCAGGTAACCGTAAAAATCTAGCTACGGGTTCCATGGATGAGACATCCCCAGTCCATCCATGGATAGCAATGACTACTTTTTGGGGTGATTCAGATGTTGAAAAAGTATTTAAAATCACTTACTGGAATTCAATACAACAACAATAGTCGACAACTTCAACTTCAGAAAATTCATCTGAATCCTTTTTATAACGGATGCAGTCTCCGATAGTGGGATACACATCAATATTTTGTACGCTGGTAAAATCATCACCAAAGATTACTTCTTTGTATTCATAACCATCACTCGATCCACCACCGCAGTCGGCGCATTCTGAATTACCTTCCCCTGCGTCACAACTTAATAAAAAACACGATAAAAAGATTAAGGCTAGGTTATTATTCATATGTAACTCCTATAATTGCTTAAGAACCAGGTGTCCGGTTTTTTTCATATTGTTCCATTCTCTGTTGAAAATTTTTCAGGTTCCTGGCTTGCAACAAATGGCTTATTTTAATGTTTTCTTTTAATGTAATAGTTGACTTCTCCCCGTAATCGTGACCAGGATAGATTCGTGTATTTCCATCCATCGTCAGAATCTTATTATACACAGAATCGTAAAGATCGGCAATATCACTTTTTATAGAAATGACTCGACCTGTTCGACCGACAAATAGGGTATCACCCGTAAATAAAATTGAGTCTAATTGGTAACAAATTGAATCATAATAATGTCCTGGAGTGTGAATTGCTGCAAAGGGTAAATCTCCAATCTTAAAAAGTTGGTTATTTTTTAAAGATTTAAATTTTTTAATTTTCAAGAATTCACTTGAGTCTGGATGCCCTAGAATAATCACTTTTGGAAAAGCTTCAATATATTGGTCTAAATGAGCAATATGATCCCCATGCGAATGTGTGATCAGAATGGCCCCAGGTTGGTCACGTAAAAAAGGAGAAATTTGCTTGATTCCTACAGCGGCATCAATAATCAATTGGGCACCTGTCCTGGTACAGGTGACCACATAGCTAAAGTTTTGGTCATAGCCACCGCAAAGGGAACGAATTGAAAAATCTGTTGTTGGTATCATGAATAATTGCCGGAAGATGCTTTAAAATTCTGTAATTTTCTCATGGTAAACATACCACTAATCAACCAATTATCAATCGATCAGTTTTAAAAAGGACAAATAAACATGCAAAAAAGACAGTTAGCATGGTATCTTATTTTTGGTGGATTGGCAATAATTTTATTGTCATTCGTAACAACTATATTATCATTCATTGGAAATCATCCTCTCATCGGATTGGCTTTGGTTGCCATTGCAGGTGGTGTATTTTTATTGGCTTTTGAATCAAAAGATTCAGAATAGTTTAAGCCAATAAAAATTTCAACTTTAATCAATTAATACAGGACTTAAAAAAATGAAACATGGAATATTTCCATTAATTATTCTTATAGTAATAGGATGTGGGTCGCAGTCAAAAAAAGGATCCGTAATGACTTTAACAAATTTTACAGACTCAACAAGTTATGCTTTAGGTGCTGACCTCGGGGCAAATTTAAATCAACAAAAAGTTGAAATAAACTATGATGCATTTATGGCTGGGTTATTTGATGGTTTTGAAACGGATAATGTAATAATGGACAAAAACCAACGAAGAGAAATGATGGTTGCTCTACAAACACATATTCGTGACAAAGCTAAAGATGCTGGAAATTCGAACTTGAAAGCTGCGGATGATTTTCTTTTAAAAAATAAAAAGGACAACTCAGATATTAAAGAAACGCCAACTGGACTTCAGTATAGAGTTCTTCATGAAGGGGATGGCGAATCACCTGGTGAAACCGACCGAGTGAAGGTTCATTATGCGGGCCGTCTTATCAATGGGGATGAATTCGATAGCTCAATTAAAAGAGGTGAACCATCATCTTTTGGATTAAACCAAGTTATAAAAGGGTGGACAGAAGGGCTTCAATTAATGAAAGTTGGGTCTAAGTTTGAATTCTTTATTCATCCAAAGATTGGATATGCTACGCGTGTAAAACCGAATATTCCGTCGAACAGTCTTTTAATATTTGAAGTGGAATTGCTTGAGATTGTAAATAAAAAGTAAATTAAATCAAATTATAATTAATTAAAAAGGGGCAATTATTTGCCCTTTTTTATTTGGAAGATAAATGTACCCCGAACAGGACTCGAACCTGTAACCCTCGCCTTAGAAGGGCGATGCTCTGTCCAGTTGAGCTACCGGGGCATTTAAACTTTTTTAATCAAATCGCGGAAGCGAAGCTGAAATATTGTTTTCTTCAAACTAGTAAAAAAACCGAGTATTTGAATATTATTATTACAAATAATGTGTGAGAACTTACCAAGAGAAGAGAAACCATCATTACAAAAAACTGTGAAAAATAAGTGATTTTTTCTCGTCGAAGGCTCGACGAGAAATTTCTTGACACATATATAGGAGATGTTGTACACTTCTGTTCGAGAGGATGAGGGTTTTCTCTCAATCCACTACCAAAAACAAACCGAAACTAACATTGGAGGTCAGAAATGGCTGAAACAGTAAAGAACACTGGCGTAAAAAAAGATAAAGGATTTTTATATTACCTTGGAAAAGACGGAAATGTCTGGCGGTCCCAGATGGCCCGTGCAGGAAAAGGCGGCGGAAATGCCGAAAAAGTTGCTGATGCAGGTGTATCCCGCGAGGCTGGATTTCTGTATTTTATCGACAAGAACGGTGATGTTGCTCGTTCGCCAATGGCAAGAGGTCGTAAGTAGTTCTTAACCTATTAAACTAAAAAGGCTCTCTTTTTAAGAGAGCCTTTTTAGTTATTTGTCCGTGCCTTAAGTTCTGTAAATTCCAATGGTTGATTGTACCAATAATCCGAGGTAACACTCCTCCTATATTAAGAGAAAAATTATGAAAAAGGTAATTATTTACATACTTACATTGTCGATCCTTGTCCCGGTTTACGGGGAAGGTTTGCAAATGTTTAGTGGGAAAAAGAAATCAGCGAAAGCTGAAAACCAAGCACAGGAAGAAGAGTCAATAATGGACTTCTCTTCGTCAACGGTTACACAAAGAAAAAATATTGAATCTGTTATTCCGGTAAAACGAATTCCGGACGGCTGGGTATTTAGAGATGAATTATTAGCACCGTGGGAAGCAAATCTCCCAGCTGTGCTTTCAATTATTCCTGATACGACAGTGGAAGTTGTTTATCATGATGATAACAGGACCACGAAGGAAGGATTCGTTCTACCTATTAAACGTGCTTCTGTTGAGTTTCAATATACGTCACGCTTAACACATGAACAGATTCGTTTAGATTTTGTGAATGTGGACTTTATTTACAGCACAACAAATAACAACGATTCCCATTTTATCCTAGAAGGTATCACAAAGAAAGTGAAACTAAAGGATACTGGGTTTCCACAATTGACATCCAGTGACATTATAAAACACAAAGTTTTGATGGAATATGGAACTCCTCGTGAATTCGACGGTGTGTGGCATATTTACGAAGATAAAAATTCAACCTATAAGGTTCGTGAATTGGATGAGCGGAATATCAAAGTTGAAATGTTAAGCTTAGGCGTCACAGACAAAATTGAAAAAGCGATTGATGATACGTATTCCAAACAAGGGATTGAATTTAAAAAACGCCTCATGGTACAAGGAATCGATATTTAATCTGATATGACACATGTTATTGAAAAAAGGCCTTTTATTGGCCTTTTTTTATTATTTCTATTTTATAATTCATGTCTGATTGGGAGTGGGTATAATCCAAAGATTTCATCCATTGAGATTTATGGTAATTCTAATACATTGGATTACATTCTTGAAAGAGAAATCCAACATCCATTATTTAGTTCATTAGATAGTTCTTTAGCCGAAGCCGATCGAAATCGGCTAGAAAATCTGGGAATATTTAGTGATGTTTCATGGAAGGCAATTCCCTTACAAGATCGGACGGCAATCCTAAAATTCTCAGTGATTGAATCCATACAAAAAACGCCGCCCGGTGCATTTCCAATTTATGAAGAAGAAACTGGATGGTCTCTCACAGGTGGATGGATTATTCAAAATTTTCGAGGCCGAAACCAAACTCTACAAATGGGAGGGAGTATTGGTGGAAAAGATACATATGGTTTTAATTTTTCAGATCCATGGATGTTTGGGAACCATGTTTCCTTTTCTATTAGTATGGGGCGATCGCTTTTTAATCATAATTTTTTAGAACGTTCTATCGATGTACATTCATTATCCCTTTCTTTTGGGAAATGGTTTGGTCATCATATAAAAACATCCGCTGGATTTGAGTTGGAAGAAAAATCATTTTTTAATGAAAGCGTATCAGAATCATATTTTTATTTTGCACCGGATGTATCTGTGAAATATGATACGCGGGATATTTATTGGAATCCAAGCAAAGGAGTTTTATTTAAACAATTCCTATATAATGCCATTGGACTCGGGTCATCAGATCTGTCTTATACAATTTGGAATCAATCGTATTCACTTTATGTTAAACTTAACAAATCAGATAAAAACTTAATTTTGGCAATAAATGGTTCAATAAAAAGAAAATTGGGTGATAAACAAGAAGTTTGGCTTAATTATTTTGGTGATTCAAATACAGTGCGAGGATGGGGATTACCGAATCAAAAATTATATACATCTGGGAATGAATCATTTCGGTTTGGACACGAATCTATTAAGGGCTCCATTGAATTAAGGAAAGATATTATTCCAAAATATTTAACAAAATATGGTACTGAGTTTGGGCTTGGATTTATTGCATTTTATGATATTGGAATCATTTCCGATAATTGGGATACTATATTCTCAATAAAGCCAATGTCTGGGACAGGATTTGGGATTAGAATTCCAGTACCCATGGTAGATGTTTTACGGTTTGATTACGGTTGGGGATTCCGTAACGGTGAATGGAGTTCAGGTGCTTTCCATTGGGGGATTCAACAGACGTTTTAATTTTTCTTTTTAAAGATCATCGCTTTTTCAAATTGATTTTCTTCATCATTTCGCAATCGTGAAATATTTGAGCGATGAGTATAAATCACAAAAAACGGCACCATTAAGCTAAAAATTAATACGGATAGTTGTGCCGGCTCAATCCCCAATAGTGGAAGGAGAAGTAAAATAATTGGCAAAGAAGCACTGGCCATGATGGACCCAATTGACACATATCCCGTGAAAATTAAAGTGATTGCGAAAACAAGGATACATAGTGGAACCGCCAATGGAAATAGAGCTATGAGCAATCCAGCTAAAGTCCCCACACCTTTTCCACCTTTAAACCCAGCAAAGATTGTGTAAGTGTGTCCCAAAACGGCGCAAAACCCACAAAGAATCTGAAAAAGTCCTAAATCGGGTAGTGAGGTAAATTCAAATAAAAGTTTTGCTAAATAAAATGTAGGAAACCAACCTTTAAAAATATCAAAGGTAATAACAATCAGAGCTGGCTTCCATCCCAATACGCGAAAAACATTGGTTCCTCCAGCGTTCCCACTCCCATGCTCTCGTATGTCTATTCCTTTTAAAAAGCGACCCATAAGGATACTTGTGGGGAACGAGCCAATCAGGTAACTAGCAAATAGGATTAGAATTAAAATAAGATTTGGATTATTCATAGAGATCATCTTTTAATAATTGTACTGCTACAACTAAAGAATTTGGTCCTGCATGAACTCCCAAAGCTGGACCAATTTCCGTAGAAATTACTTTTTCAGCTCCTAAATTTTCAAAATATAGTTTTGCTTTTTCTACAATTTTGGGTGCGTTTCCATGAGCTAGTCCAATACGAAACTGCCCATTCGGTAATTGTTTTGAAATAAATTTCATCATTTTATCCGCTTTATTTTTAGTCCCAAAAGTCTTGCCGATAGTATTGATTCCATTTTTTTCAAATGAGAGAATGGGGTTAATTTTTAGAAGGTTGGCGATTTTTTTCTTTGTTGGAGACACTCGTCCGCCTTTCACAACATAATCCAGTGTGTCCAAACCAATATACACTGTTGTGTTTTCAATGGCTTGATTAATAATATTTAAAATATCTTCCACTGATTTTTTAGCCTGCACGGCTTCCGCGGCCCGAAGGGCAATAAGTCCAATTCCTACCGAACCATTTTGTGAATCTACAATTTGGATAGGCAGATCTTTATTATCTTTTGATGCTAAAATTGCAGACTGCATTGTGCCGCTGACAGCTCCAGGAATATGAATAGAAATCGCATTTTTATAATGCCCTGTTAAAAACTGGTATTGCCGTCGGAAATCTCCTTGCGTGGGTTGTGAAGTTTGGGGATGAATTGGATTTGTTATGAGTTGATGCCAAAATTCTTCTGAGGTAATTGTTACTTTATCAACATGGTGATTATCACCAAAATTAAGTCGAACAGGAACCATATGAATATTGAATTCTTCCAAGATATTTTCTGGAAGATCACATCCTGAGTCCACGACAATGGCAATTCCCTCATGACTCCCATGAGCATCTTTCTGCTGTTTCAACATATCATCCGCTTTTTCTCCTGTAACTGTTCCGTATTCATTTCCAAGTGTAAATACGGCTTGCGGATGATTTGTATGAATATGGATTTTGGCTTTCTTTTTGGACCCGGCAAGAACAATACTACTTCCAAGATTCATTAATTGTTCTTTTAATTTTACACGGTTGATATCTTCGCCGGCGATAAGGCATTCTGTACAAAATCGGTATTCGTCAGACATTTCCACAACAAAATCTTCAACAGGTTCAGCAATAGATGATGTATCTACATTATCCATTTCACCTTTTTCAATAAAATGTTTGATACCTTCCAAGAAATCTACAAAACCTTGTGCCCCTGCATCCACCACACCATATTTTTTTAAGATTTCTAATTTTTCAGGTGTTTTTCGGAGGGATTCTTTTGCCTGTTTTAATGCAAAATCCAAAATATTGACAAAATCGTCATGTTTTTCATGGATATTTTTAACCGAATCTGCCCAATCGGAAATGACGGATAAAATTGTTCCTTCTTTGGGATCTGACAGTGCATCATACGAATATTGCTTTGCAGTTTTGATAGCATCAGAAAATCGCTTTGGCGTTAATCGACGAAATTGTTCTGTACCATCTGCAAACCCCACAAAGAATTGAGCCAAAATAGATCCTGAATTTCCCCGAGCACCATTTAACGAAGCGTCGGCCACTGCATCTGCGACTTTAAAAACTCGTTTATTTTCGTTGGATTTTGTTTCTTCAGAAATGGTGGCTAACGTAAAAGCCATATTCGTGCCTGTATCTCCATCCGGCACAGGAAAAACATTAATTTTATTTAAATAATCCTTCCGAGTGATAACATGGTTTATTCCCGCCTGAATTGCTCGATGAAGTCGGGGTCCATCAATATATTTGATTTGCATCAAATTTTATGGAAGTGGATTGTTTTTAGGAGCCAACATCCCACCAGAGATAATTGTTTTGAGCCCTTCTTCAACTGACATGTCGGATTGAACTGCATCAGCTTGGGGAATGATAAGGAAAAACCCGGAAGTGGGATTTGGGGTTGTTGGAACAAATAGGTGGTAATAGGGAATCCCATTTTTATCAATTGATTGGCCACTAATAAATGCCAAAGTCCATAGTCCAACTCTAGGATATTGAATATAAACTGCACCTTCAAATGCGTCGGTTGTTCCTTTAGTAAATGTGTCAGTAATTTGTTTTAATGTGGAATATATAGTATTAACGACTGGGACACGTTTTACAAATCTTTCGCCTAAGTCAAATATTTTTCTTCCAAGAAAATTTGTGACTAAGATGCCAAGAAAAAAAAGCAGGACTAATGTTAAAACAATACCCAAGCCCGGAATCTCTATTCCGAATTTGTTAAGAATGGGGGCGGATAATTCATCCAATGAAATAAATAAAAATTCTAAAAGAAAATAAGTGAGAAAGAGAGGAAGAGCTGTAGCAATACCTGCGAAAAGTTTAGAACGAATGTTTTGTATGATTGAGTTCATAAGGTCGAGAAGTTAAATCGTCATTAAAAAGAATAAAAGAGAGAGAATCAATTGATTCGATTTCATTACAAAACCTACAGCTATCCTATTAAATAGATTATTGGAGTTGAATATGATATTAACTAACGACTTAAGTTGTGGATTTGAAAATGATAAAGAAGTCTAACCGTTTTAACGATTTACAAATAATTCTAATAATGCGACTTAAATAAATTCTTAATCCAATTGATGAGGAATTGGTAACAATTCAATTGTTATTTCCTTTTCAACTATCGGTTTTTAAAGATATACATCCAAACCTTCGTGTTCAAGAAGAATCATTTTTTTATCGAGTCCACCACCATACCCACCCAAGGATCCATCTGTGGCTAAAATTCTATGACATGGGATAAAAACAGCAATAGGATTTTTTGCATTGGCAGAGCCAGCAGCTCGGGATGCTTTTGGATTGCCCGCACGTTTGGCAATTTCTTGATATGAAACGGTTTCACCATAGGGAATTTTTGCAACTTCAAGAAGTGCTTTTTTATAAAAAGGTGGCATATTCAAATCTAATGGGACTGAGAATGTTTTCCGGGTTCCTTCAAAATATTCTCGAATTTCCTTTAATGCTTTATTAAGATGGGAAGACCGGTTTTTGGTGGGCGTCTCCGGTTCCGATTGAACATCATTGGCAAGATGGACGCGATACACACCTGTCTCATTGGTTCGGATTCCAAGGAGTCCAATTGGGGTTTCAATTTTAGCAAATTCATTCATTCAAATTAACAAGTACTGCGCCAAGTATGACGAGACTGCCCCCAAATATAGCAATAAGAGATAAAGTCTCATCGAGGATAGTCCAGCCTAAGATTGAAGCTAATAAGGGTGGGAAAAATGCTATATAGGATATTTGGGACATAGAAATATGAGAAAAAAGCCAAATGTAAATAAACCATGCAATTAAGGATCCTGGAATCGTTAGATATAGGAGAGCAAAAATATTGAATTGACTCCAAATCATGGCTTGGTCAGATTCAACAAAATAAGAAATACTTAGTAAAATTATCCCTGCCATAAGTTGGCTTACAGCATTAAGATGTAAAGAGGTCAGTACATCGGAATGTTTTTTGAGATACACACTGGGGTAGGACGCAATCACGACAGCAATCATTACAATTGTGATTCCAAATACAACTGAATCACCTTCAAATTTCATTCCTTCTTTTAATATGAAAAAAGCACCCAGCGTTCCTAAAAAAAGACTGAATAATCTCTTTTTAGTAAGCACTTCATTCGGGAGCATAAAATAGGATAAGATGGTTACACAAATGGGGAATCCAGCCCAGATTATTGAGGATAGACTTGAATAAATAAATTGGGTCGCCCAATAGGTTAAGCCATAACAAACTGTCAAATTTAGGAATCCGAATTGTACATAAAGTTTTAAAGGTAAAATTGCAAAGGATGGGCGTTCTTTTTTATAAAGTATTATAGCCCATAGAATTAATCCAGCAAAAAAGAATCTGAAACCTGCCCCGAAAAAGGGCGGTGTTCCTTCCATTAGGCTTTTTTTCAGGACAATCCATGTTGTGCCCCAAATGAGGCACAAAATTGTATAATTGATTAATACTTTTGGTTTCATGTTATAAAAAAAATGCCCCGTCTTTTACGTAAAGATTCGGGGCATTTTTTAAAGGTTTTTGATGGAAGATCAGGAATCTGAGCCCATTTTAATCAACACTGGGCTCGCGATAAAAATGCTAGAATAGGTTCCAATAATCACACCCACAATCATGGCGAATGCAAAAGTGTGAATGACTTCACCGCCCACAAGATATAAAATTAACACGACAAAAAATGTGGTAAGAGATGTAATAATTGTTCGACTTAAAGATTGATTAATACTTTCATTAATCACAGAGGATAATGTTGCACTTTTCGCCCCTTTTACATTTTCGCGGATTCGATCAAAAATTACAATTGTATCATTTAATGAATATCCCACAATGGTTAAAAATGCAGCAATAACCGCTAGAGATACTTCTAAATTCAATAAAGAAAAAATACCTAAGGTGATGAGCACATCATGTGTCAAAGCAGCAATAGCGCCAACAGCATATCTAAATTCGAATCGAATCGAGATATAAATAAGAATTAGAATCAAGGTACTTATAATTGCCATGAAAGCATCACCACTGAGTTCAGCACCAATTTTTGGCCATAATTTTACGATGGACAGAATAAATTCTGATTCATTATCCGGCACAAGTGCTGGAAATGCTTCTGCCATTTTTTCCACAAATTTGTGAGTAAATTGTTCAGGTTCATCTTCAATAATGGGTAAGCGTACAACCACATCGGATTCATTACCGAAATGCTTAATTTCAGCGTTACTAAAA
>Ga0209362_1000201_pt1 | contig 56238 bp, 52 predicted proteins | sample SaaInlV_165m_DNA_FD_184680 | JGI IMG/M metagenome (GOLD analysis project Ga0209362, IMG submission 184680) | Marine microbial communities from expanding oxygen minimum zones in the Saanich Inlet - Saanich Inlet SI037_S3LV_110m_DNA (SPAdes)... | ecosystem: Environmental > Aquatic > Marine >... | reverse complement strand
CTGTGGTCTGGCCTGTGGTCTCGCCTGTGGTCTGACCTGTGGTCTGGCCTGTGGTCTCGCCTGTGGTCTGGCCTGTGGTCGCGCCTGTGGTCGCGCCTGTGGACGAGAAGTGGGTCGAGAGCTCGGTCGAGGAACCTGGGTGGAACCACCTCGTGACGGTACCTGGCCCCAGATCTCAAGGGGAGCCAGTACGAGTGCCAATAGCATCAGCCCTATCGATAGGAATCGTTTGGGGGTTGGGATCGTCATCGGCCCTCCAGATCTTTTTTGAATCCACTCCAGCGGGAGTGGAGCAGCTGCGGGACTACTCTCAGGATACCACTCCAGCCGCCGGGAAGGGAGCGAGGAGTGGCTCAGGCGACCCACGGACACAGAATTGCCCATTTCCCGACGAAACGGGCACGGATGGATCGGCTCAGGATGAAGATGACGGAGGGATCGAACGATTATTCACGCCGATTTTGAACCTTTTGCCGGAAACAACCACACAGCGAGGAGGATCCCCACTCCAATTCCCAGCAGGTCTGCGACCAGGTCTTCTCCATCGGGGGTGCGGTCAGGAATCCACTGCTGTGAATACTCGTGAATGAGAGCGAAACCGGTCAGGATCAACACCGATCCGGGAATCCATTCGACAGCAACAGCACCTCTTCCGCGCCAGAATCGAAAGGTCAGGGTCAACAGCATGAATCCCACCGCGTGACCGATCTTGTCGCGCCCCGGAGCCAGCCAGGAGCGCGGCACAGTCTCAGCGATCCACTCCCCCGGCAGCAGTCCAGCAATCGCCACCAGCGCCATGACAATCCACGGAAACCAGCTCCACTGCGTTCGCCCCTCTACTGCCACTGCTCTAGACCTGGCCCTCTCCGAAGGCTCTCTCCAGCAGTGCCATCCGCAGCGGAACCCCGTTCGCCACCTGCTGACGAATCCGCGAGCGCGCCCCGTCCGCCACCTCAGAGGTGATCTCGACACCGCGATTCATCGGGCCGGGGTGGAGCACCACTAACGACTGCTTCGTCATCTCGAGACGTCGCTGATCCAGTTGATACTGTTGCTGGTACTGTAGCGAATCGATCCCCTCTTGCGAGTCGAGACGCTCATGCTGAATGCGCAACAGTTGAATGGCGTCGAGATGTGGCAAGACGGTATCGAGATCCGTCTCCAGTTCGACTCCGGTGCCGGCCAGCGTCTCATCTTGCCATTGATCGGGAGCCACCATCACCACCCTTGCGCCCAGTGCTCGGAATGCGACCAGGTCGCTGCGCGCCACGCGGCTGTGGAGCAGATCTCCGACGATCCCGATGCATTTCCCCTCGAGGTCTCCGAACTCATCGATCAGCGTCAAGGCATCGAGTAATCCCTGGCTCGGATGGGAGCGTGTCCCCCCCCCTCCATTGATGACTCCCGCCTGGCATTGCTTCGCCAGCAGTGGGGCCGTGTCGGGATCAGCATCGCGAATCACCAGTGCCGAGGCCCCGAGCGATTCCAGTGTCGATGCCGTGTCGAGTATAGTTTCTCCCTTGCGCAGACTGGAAGCCTCAGCACGAAGTTCGAGAACCTCGGCACCGAGACGATGGGCTGCGGCGACGAAGGAAAGGCTAGTTCGGGTACTCGGCTCCGAGAAGATCAAACCGACATGCCGCACTCCGGTGGTCCACAGCGGAACCGGGCACTCACGCATCTGCTTGGCTCTCTCGAGTATCTGGCCGATCACCTCGGGGGTGAGGTCTGATAGATCCACAAGATCTCGTTGGGCTTCTCTCGTCATCTGATCCCTCTCAAATGCACTCGGCGAGGTGGAGGAGAATCGAGCGAGGATCGGTTCCTCCTTCGATCGCCACCAGCGCCTGTTCGATCCAATGCCGTTGGGACGGCAAGAAGAGACAAGGTTGCCCTCTCGGTATCTGACTGACGCCGTACAACTCTTGCAACACAAGAACCTTGAGTGTTTCGATCCCTTCGCCGGTCATGGCAGAGATTCTCGGGTACTCGGCATCCCCTGGTGAATTCTCATCGCAGCGACTGTGAAAGACAAGGCTTCTCCGGCAGGGAGTTTCCAGCGGTCGGCTCCGAAGGTCCCCTTCTGAGGGGGGCACCAGTTGCAATACCAGATCGGCACTGCTCATCGCCTGCCGCATCCGGCGCACTCCCTCTCGCTCCACCGTCTCCTCGACGCTCTCCCCCAGCTGGCGGATCCCGGCCCCGTCGATCAGCGAGATGGGGAATCCGCAGAAAATTGCCTGGGATTCGATCAGGTCGCGAGTGGTTCCAGGCTGGTGCCAGGTCAAAGCTCGCGACTCGCCGACCAACTCGTTGAAGAGGGTGCTTTTGCCAGCATTGGGTACTCCGGAAATCACCACTCTGGGAGCCTCCAGAGCGCCGATCCCCGACGCTGCACCTTGTAACAGATGCTTCAGCTCGGCATCGGTCGGAGAACTTTCGAGAGCGCGTTCGATCCAACCGGCAAGCCCCGAGCTCGAGGCCTGCTCGAGCAAGAAGGCAGACGCTTCTCGACTGCACGCACGGGTCAGGGAGATCCGAGCTTGAGCGGCGATCCCCGCCCCAACATCATTTCCATCGCCCCAGAGATCTATCCTCGGCTCGATTTGGGTCGCCCCGAGTTGCACGAACCGATCCACGATGTGCTCTTTCAGTACCGGACTGCCGTGGCAAGTGATCAGGTATCGAGATGTCTCGCCGGGCCACTCCACCAGCACCACATCATCGATCACGGTCCCATCCTCATCGTGAAGAGTACCGTGCGGCGACGATCCACTTCCGCGAAAGCAATCGGATAGCCACTGATCCGCTGCGGGACCGCCAATCATCACACCATGCAGGGCGGATCGCCCCGGTCCGGTGACCTCGGAAATCCAGTTTGAATCAGCCATGAATGCGGCTTTCCAGAATCCGTTCGAGTCCATCCAGGACCATGTCTGGTTGTGATCGAGCCGGTTGCAGTGCGGACAGAAGTCGATCCGCATCTCCTCCGGTGATGACGGTAGTGGCATCTTTACCGAGTTCCGACTCGACTCTCCTCCGCAGTCCCAGAACTCCCTCGATAAACATCGATTCGATACCACCTCGGATGGCACGGCTAGTTTCGCCAGACCAGGGAACCGAAGCCTCTTCGCTTTGCTCCTCAGACATCTGTGGTAGCGCTGGAGCGGCCTGTTGTAGGCCACGTTGCAGAGCACTCCAGCCGGGAGCGATCCAGCCGCCCAGCAACTGCCCCGATGAGTTGACCGCATCGACAGTCACTGCGGTTCCGGCATCGATGATGATCGCCGGTCCCTGCTCACCTGCGCATCCCCATGCGAAGGCGCAGAGTGCCCGATCCGCTCCAGTACGGTGCGGCTCATCGGTCTTGACAGTGGTTGGAAGGTCGGCGCCGCTGCGGATCCAGATCGGTGGAGGCTGGTGAGACGCATCGATCCACTGCTGCAACTCACCCTCGTGAGCTCGCTGAACCGAGGAGATGGCGATGGCTTCGACCAGCGGCAAGGATGAGAGAGCATCGGCGATCGCGGCATGGGAAGCGGAGCCACCACTCACGACTCCCGAAGGATCTCGCAGGCGCCAGGCCAGACGGGTGTTGCCGATATCGATGACAAGCGTACCCATCGGTCCTCCCATCTAGCCGGGAGGATAACTCGAACAGGGTTCGACCCCTAGCCGATCGAGGCTAGTAATCGAAGTCGAAGTCCCCCATCTCGGCGCCCTTGACCACTCCCCGCAGTTCCAGTTGCAGTTCATCGGGGAAGTCAGAATAGGAGAGAGCCTCTTCGAGGGTGATCCGATCTGCCTGATACAGGCTTCTCAGCGACTGATTAAAGGTGCAGGAACCGTAATGCTCCCCCGCCCTGAGGGCGCCGGCGAGTTCGTGAGTGCGACCCTCTCTCAGCAATTCTCTGATTGTGGGACTGTTGATCATCATCTCCAGCGCCGGAACTCGTCCCGCCTCATCCTTGAGGGGAACCAGTCTTTGACACACCACACCGGTGAGCACCAGTGACAGTTGCAAGCGGATCAATTCATGCTGGTGCGGAGGGAAGAAGTGGATGATCCTCTCGAGCGTCTGAACGGCATTGACGGTGTGAAGAGTGGAGAGTACCAGGTGCCCCGTCTCGGCTGCCGAGATGGCAGCTTCCATCGTTTCACGGTCTCGCATCTCACCGATCAGGATCACATCGGGACTCTGACGCAAGGAGTGACGCAGTGCCACCGGGAAGGACTCCGTATCGATTCCCACTTCACGCTGATCGATGATCGACTTTCGATCCTTGAATGTGAATTCGATGGGATCTTCTACGGTGATGATGTGGCGATTGGCTGTCTCGTTGATGTGGTGCACCATTGCAGCGAGAGTCGTCGACTTACCCGAGCCGGTATTTCCCGTCACCAGGACCAATCCACGCTTCTGCTCTGCCAACTGGATGAGAGTTTCTCTGGGCATGTTCAAGTCATTGAAATCGGCGACCGACTGATTGACGTGGCGGAAGACGAAGCCAAGTTGCCCACGTTGATGCAGGATGTTGACACGGAACCTACCGATTCCGGGAAGATCATACGAGGTATCCACATCCAGTTTCTGGGGAAGTGCTTCGGGGCGCGAATCCTGGATGATCTGCAAGATCTCCTGGGAGTCGTGCGGAGACACTTCTTCACAATCGAGGAACTGGACCACTCCATCCACTCGGAGGGAGGGGGGGCAGCCTACCTTGACGAACAGGTCAGAAGCTTTTTCGAGTACCATCCGGCGCAACATCTCATGAAATTCCATCTTGTCTCCCGGGAGATCTATGGGTTTGCAGGCCCGCCAGGGCACACAGATCTTCTCCAGAAGAATACGATGAGATGCTCTTGGAAGCCGATGACGCCCGGGCTGGAAGGCGCCGGGGCGACCCCACTACTGCTGTAAAGCGCTCCAGAGCTGCTCCAGCAGTGCGTCTACCCCTTTTCCTGTGACCCCGGAGATCATCAGAACCGATTCCCCCAGACGCCCCTCCAGTGCCACCCTCAGTTCTTCGGCCTCCTCGGGGACCATCAGATCGGACTTGTTGAGGACGCTCAGGCAGCGGCGAGCCGCCAGTTCGGGAGAGTGAGTCGCCACTTCCTGGCGTATCACCCGGTGGTCCTCGACGATCTGGTCGAGGTCGCGATCGTATGGATCGAGCAGATGGACCAGCACCCGGGTTCTCTGCAGATGCTTGAGGAAGGAGATTCCCAGACCGACCCCCTTCGAAGCTCCCTCGATCAGACCCGGAATGTCAGCCACGACGATGCGCCTCGTAGGATCGAGTTCGGCGATGCCCAGCTGTGGTTTCAAGGTCGTGAATGGATAGTCCGCTATCTTTGGATGGGCTCTCGAGACTCTCGAGAGAAAGGTGCTCTTTCCGGCATTGGGTAACCCGAGCATTCCGATGTCGGCGATCAGTTTCAGTTCGAGACGAAAATGGCGCTCAAGGCCGGGCTCGCCTGGCGTGTACTCCCGAGGTGCCTGGTGCGTGGAACTGACATAGGAGAGATTCCCGCGTCCGCCCGAGCCTCCACGAGCGACGATGATCTCTTGGTCTGGCTCGGTCAGGTCGACGACCAGAGTTCCTTCAGCGGCATCGTACACCTCGGTACCGATCGGCAGTTTGAGGGTCAGATCAACGCCACTACGGCCATTGCAGTTTCTGCCTGAACCTGCTTTCCCAGTCTCCGCCTTGTAGATCGGGCGCCCGAGAAAATCGAGCAGCGTTTGCATATGGGAATCGGCACGAAGAATGATGTGTCCACCACGACCGCCGTCGCCCCCATCGGGGCCACCACGAGGGATGTACTTCTCACGGCGAAAGGAGACGCTTCCGTCACCCCCTCTACCACTGATCACCCGCAGGTGACCTTCATCCACAAATCGGACTGGCATGGGCCTCGTCGCAACTCAGATAGGATCAGGCCGAAGCCTGATCGACATGGACTCGGCTTCTGGTTCCAAAACGAACCACGCCGTCGGTGAGAGCAAACAGGGTGTAATCCTTGCCCATCCCCACGTTGAGCCCAGGATGAAACTTGGTTCCACACTGGCGGATAATGATATTTCCAGCGATGACGGATTCACCACCGTACTTCTTCACTCCACGATGCTGGGCATTGGAATCGCGGCCGTTGCGCGTCGCGCCCTGTCCCTTTTTATGTGCCATCTCTCATCTCTCCTGTCGAACACTCCCGAAGGAGCGAGAACTATCCGGCAATCTTACCGATGCGGACCTTGGTGTAGCGTTGACGGTGCCCTTTACGACTGTGGGAATTCTTGCGGCGACGGAAGCGATGGAAGATCACCTTGGGTCCCTTCGCCTCTCCGATCACCTCAGCCTCGACGTGGGCTCCCTCGACGAGTGGCGTTCCACAGACAAACTCACCCGGGCCAGGCTCGATCGCCAGCACCTCGGGAAACTGGATGGTACTGCCCGGTTCCGCGGGACGGAGATCTACAAACAGGATCTCTCCCTCTTGAACGCGGTACTGTCGACCACCATCGCGAATGATCGCGTGCATGTCGCCTCTTTCACAACGCTGACCCTGTCAGCGATACTGGATCGTCCATCGTTCCGGAGACCAGTCCTGGCCTTCGTTCACCACGATCCGTTTTCCAAATTCCATCTCCAGGGCGTCGAGATCCTCGCGTCGGATACCGAGCAGGAGTTCCCTGACCGGTGGACCCACGGTGATCAGTGCCTCCTCGCTGGAGGCCTTCGCAATTCCCTGTCGCAATTCTCTGATCACACCAGAGGCTACGCTTCTGGCACTTCGTACCGTACCTCGCCCCAAGCATGTGGGACAGGGCTCGCGACCCGCCCGATCCTTCGAAGGACCGAGGCGTTGTCTCGTCAATTCGAGCAACCCGAACCTCGACAACTTCGCAAACCAGATCTTGGCCCGGTCATTGCGAACCAGTTCACGAAATGAATCCTCGAGGGTACGACGATTCTCCGCCTCCATCATGTCAATAAAATCACAAACCACCACCCCTCCCATGTCCCGGAGGCGTAGATTTCTTGCAATTTCTCGAGCGGCCTCGAGGTTGGTCCTCAGCGCTGTGCTCTCCAGGTCACTTTCGGACGTGCTACTTCCCGAGTTCACATCGATGGCGACCAGCGCTTCCGTCTCCTCGATGACCAAGGAGCCCCCGCTGGGCAAAGCAACCTTACGATCGTAGAGAGAATTGATTTGAGATTCAACTCCGAACTCCAAGAATAGAGCAGACTTGCTACGATGCAAACGAACCGGAGGCGCTTCTCCTGGATTCCACTGATTGCTATATTCGAGGAACTTCTCGGCTGCCCAGGGATCGTCAAATACCACCTCCTGGATCGTATCCGAGGCGAGATCTCGAGCGGTACGAAGCAGTAGATCCGCCTCTCGGTGGAGCAGTACCGGCCCTCCACCCTCTCCAGCGCTGAGACAGATCTTCGCCCAACTCGCCGCCAGCACCTCGACCTCGGCGGTCAGTTGCTGAAGATCGCGAATTCTGCCCGCTGTACGGATGATGACCCCTGCATTGGGGATTCTCGGTAACTGCTCCGCCAGCTGGCGAAGCCGATCTCTTTCCTGATCATCGACGATCTTCTTGGAGATTCCGGGTCGATCGAGCCCCGTCATCAGCACCACAGACCGCCCTGGAAGACCGATGTAGGTCGTCACCGTGGGGCCCTTCTGGCCGATCGATTCCTTGCTGACCTGGACCAGCAGTTCCTGGCCCCGGTGCAAGATCTCCTGAATCCGTTCCTCTCCTCGCTCCCTGACTGGCCGCTCTCCGAGGCGGTCAACCGGCACCTGGCGCGCTCCTCGGTAGGCTGGATGGAGATCGGAGACGTGGAGAAAGGCGGTGCGCCGCTCACCGATATCGATGAATGCGGACTGGATGGCGGGCTCGATGTTGACGACCCGCCCGAGATAGACATTCCCGAGGCTACGAAAAGTCTCCAGGTCCTCCTCGTGATACTCCCAGAGCGACCGATCATCTTCGATGAGAGCCACGGACAGGGCGTCACGGTCTCGAGAATGGACCAGCAGTCGCATCGATGACCTCGAGATCCAGAGACTGGAAAATCGCCAGCACGAGTCGCATTCCGCAGAGTAGCCCCGGACCATCCGGGCGCTCCCAGAGTATCGCAGCGACAGCAGCCGTCCAGCGGACCTGTCGAGCAGAAGCAGGAAATCGACCGAATTCAGATGAAAAAAGGGGCCCGGTCGGCATCTTGCCGAACGGGCCCCTGGTCGCTGAGGATGGTAGAGATTATCCCTCTTCCGACTCCTCGACGGTAACACTTCCGGCGGTCGAACCCACCTCGTCATCGCCTTCGTCTTCTGCTTCGTCCTCGCCGTACTTCTCCTCGAAGTAGTCCCAGCGCTCGGCCTCACGAAGTGCATTCTTGTAGACCTCATCGCTGACTTCATCGCTCTTGAGGATACGAGGAGTCACGAGAATCAAAAGGTGATCGACATTGGCCTGACGCCTTCTCCACTTGAACAGTTCCCCGAGGTAGGGAATGTCGGAGAGGAGTGGGACGCGCGATTCGATCTCGACGCGACGCTCGGTGTGCAAGCCACCGATCACGGCAGTCTGACCATCCTTGACGCGCAAGTAAGTGACGACCGTCTGGCTGCTCTCCCGGGGAAGATCGATGTAGGCGCTGTTGCCACTGCCCGGATCGCTGAAACGGAAGCGGTCGAATCCAGGAATATCGGAGGTATTCCCGACCAGAGTGGAGACCTTCGGGATCACGTTCATGTAGATCATGTCGGTGTCGGGGATCACGTGCGGAGAGACATAGAGGGTGAACCCGACATTGACCGGGGACCGATCGTTCTCGTCGATCGACACTGTCACATTACCGTTTTGATCCTGCTGCACGCTCTGAACCGCAAACGGAACCTCCTCCCCGACGAAGATGGTCGAGGGGTAGTTATCCAGGGTGGTCAGGAACGGTTGCTGAATGATCTTCGAGTTCTCGTCGTCCTTGACCATCGAGAGCAACAAGTTGGTCTGGGTGAAGTCCAGTACTCCAAGAGCCTGGTAAGGGACACCGATCGACTGCATGTTGCCGATATCGAAGGGCCAGGTGCCGCCGTTGTGAGCACTCGAGCCCGGAAAGGTCGGGCCAATCACAGGATCGACGATGGAGCCGGTTCCCGACAGATCCGGAGTCGCCGAAAGAGGAGCAGTTCCGTAAGCACTGAGCCTGAATCCATCACGTCCCGGAGTATTCGGATCGTCAAACTTGAGACCCGCTTCGAGGATGTCATCACTGGTGGTAGAGATGAATTTGACCTCGACCTGAACCAGAGCCGGCTCGACGTCGATCTCGGCGATGATCTTCTCGATCTCATCGAGACTGGGAGCAATATCCTTGACGATCAGGGAGTTGGTCTTGATATCGAAGTCCATCTCTCCGCCTGGAGAGAGTGCCTTGCGGAGTGCCTTCAGAAGAGTGAACTCTCCTGCTACCTCTGCAGAGATATCACGAGACACGTTTCCTGCTTGCTTGTCGATATCGGAAATGATGGCGACGTACTGCTCCGGAGGACGGATGTAGCGCAGGCGGAAGATTCTCGTCTCCTGTTGCTGGATCAGTTGGTCCGACGAAACGATTCTGATGATCTCGCTGATCCCCTCGCGCTCACTGACCACCACGTAACCAGCGGTCTTGACGATGGTATTGAGCGCTTCACGCCATGGGACGTCCCGCAGGGTCAAGCTGACCTTACCGACCACATTCTCTGCAATGACGATGTTCGCTCCGGACTGCTTCGCCAGCAGGTCCAGCACAACGGCAAGATCGGCATTCTGGAACTCGATGTTCACAGAAGGCGGTTGGGTGAACCGAATCAGACGGTCACTCTCTACGATGATCACGCAACTGGTCTGGCGAGCGAGGATGTCGAGAGTTTCTCGCCATCCGATGGCGTCGAGAGAAAGCGTCACCTTCTCTTCCACCTGAGGATCCACCACAATGTTGACATCTACTTGCTCACCGATCTGGGACAGGACCTCGCCGAGGTCCTTGTCTCTCACATCGATGGTGACAAGGTCAATCCTGCCTGAGTTCGCCTGATAGGCCTGGAGTGGATTGATGAACAATGCGACGATTAGCGCCGCGACCATGGAGATTTTTTTCATCTGCTTGTGTTCCTCCCGTATGGGACAGAAGTTCGAGTTCGCTGGCCAGAGATTCCGGCTCTTCACATTGAAGTATCGGCACTTCTCGATTCAATCTTGAGTGCCAATGGAAAAGGCGGCAGGATTCCCCTGCCGCCCTTGTATGGATCTAATGAATGGATCTAAAACCGTCCAAATTTGTGAGTGATTTTCTCTCCTCGATAGAGGATCACGACCCGATCACGCTGGACCGATTCGAGCACTCCATCGAGCACCTGACCCCCTTCAGCGATCAACTCAGCATTGATGATGGCGTGCGAACCGTCCTCGGCCACGACCACTCCCTCGACACTGACGTTCTTCGCCAGGAACTCTCGCACGATGTCGCTTCTCTGCTGGAATTGATCCGCCGCCTGGATCACCAGGCTTGAGGCCGCCTGATACGAATCCCCCATCATGGAAATATCCTGAGCGATGGCCACCACTTCACCATGAGTCTGGTTGACCAGGTCGAACTGCTGCTCTTCGAAGGAAACTCGCATCAATTCCATCATCGACCGTGCTTGCTCGTACAGATAAGCCACGCGGATTTGATCGATGCCTTCCTCGAGTTCGTCCAGCCGCTCAAGGATGGAGCGCAACTCGGAAGACAACTCGGGAACATCAAATCGATTCAAGTGGCTCCCGACCTCTTCGATCTTTGCATACGCATCCATCGCTGAGACCTGATCTCCGTTGCGAAGTGCATACTCGATCAAACGCATCGCTGTCCGAGCTTCGGCAAGGAACTCTTTCTGCTGGGCTTCATCGAAGGGCCCCACTTTCGGGGAACCCGGTGTTTGGCGCACCTGGCTCCAGGGTCCGGTGAAGGGGTCACGGGCCGCCACGACCGAAAGGTTGTATCGCTCGAGTCTCAGTGCGGCTCTGACGAAACGAGTGTCGCTGGTGTAACTCTTGAGTGACGGGAACTGCTGGACAGCACGAGCGATGTTCATGCCGTAGGAAGCAGCCTTTTCCAGTTGCTGGAAAGCATCTTCTCTTTGATTCTGATGTGCGAATGCTTCCGCCGTCAGCAATGCTGCGATGGCGTCTTCCCCACCAAAGTCAGCGTACTCCTCGTATTTGCGGAGCGCTTCTTCCAGGTGGATTCCATCCTTGTGGATTCCTTCCATGCGACGATGAATCAACCCAAGAGTCAGGTGGTAATCCGCATGATACGGACGAAGAGTCACCAGCTCTTCCACTTCTTTCAGTGCACGGCTCCAGTTCTTCCTGTGGATGTCATCACTGGAGTAGCGACGCAGGTTGGACACCTGGGCATCGATTTCCAGCCCCGAGACGATGGCGCTGGTCTCGTACTGTTCATCTTCTGTCACGTGACTACTTTGCTCGTCAATAACACCAGTCGAAGAATCGGCAACGACATCCACCACCACTGTGGCGGCGTCATCTCCTGACAGTTCGACCTCTGGCTCTGCTTGGAACTGTGGCTGCGACACGACTGCGGAGCTCGTCTCGGAGTTCGCGACCACATCCACGGGAGGATCCGTAGCCTGCTGGACACCCTCGGCTCCCCCAGGGAGCCACAACATCGGGCTGATCAGCAGATACAGGGGCAATCTATTGAAATGGCTCACTGGATCGCCTCCAACTGACTATTCGGTTCGTCATAAACATAGGTAGAAATTTCAACGGTCAGCAACTTGGTCGGCTCGGAAGCGGAGATCAGATCTTCACGATCTCCCAGTGGGAACAACTGGATTCCATCGACACGGAGAAACCGAGGATGGTTTTCAACGCTGTTGATGAATCGATGCAATTGTGAGAACTCACCGGTCATCTCGAACCGGTACTTGTGACGGGTAAAGGCTTCCTTCTCTTCCACCACCTGGTCCGGAACCCTTCTCTTGGGAGCCTTGACTCGTACCTTCATCGGTACAGCGGTGAGTATGGTGAGCCCTGAACTTCGGCACAGCCCCGTGATCGTGTCGACGAATGCATCCTGCAGTACTTCGTCCTTTTGCGGCAAGATCGCCGTGTAATCCCTGACGATGTTCGAAAGGACGTTGGCCTTCTCCTTCATCTCGGAAATCGTGGCGATTTTCGCCTCGGCTGCAGCCTCGCGAGAATCGAGTGCTACCAGCTGCGCATCGATGGCGTCATTGCCGGACTTGAGCCCCCAACCAACGACGAACTCTCCGCAGAAAACCAGCCCGCAAAAAGCGGCGATGATCAGTAGTTGTTTTTTCTCATCGAAATTCATTTTGCCTCACTTGTCGTGTCCGGAGTCTTAATGACCGGCTTGGGCGGGTCCTGAAGTGGTTTCAGATCGATTTCGACCTCTGAACGGAAGTGCTCCTGCACCTCATCGGTGGCTTTGACCTTCTCCCATGCGAGAGCAGTGAAGCCGAGGAAATCGCCAAAGAAGGAGTCCGGCATGGCGCTGACATCGACCATATCACCGTAGAATCGATGGTCCTCACTGAGCGCCTTTCGGAAGGTCGTGAAGACCTGGGGATCGTCGCCGAGTGCGACACAATCGAGTGTCACGCGTCCCCCCGATTGACGGGTGCCGGGTTCCCAGCGGTACTCTCCCTCATCGAGAACATTGACGATCAGGGAAGTGACCCAGACCTCGTCAGGAACCAGAGAGATCAGTTGATCGAGCTTCGGAGCCCAGAGGATCCTCCGGGTCTTGATCTTGATGATGGAATCCTCACGTTGACGGTAGAAGGCGATATCGGACTGGATCCGATCGACCTCTCCGGCTGATTGCTCCAGATCTGCAACATGTACTGTCCGGGCTTGCGCCTCGGCTTCCATGCTTCCCTGGGCAATCCACAACCAGAAGATTCCTATCGCTCCCAGAGCCACTGCGGCGACTCCTCCCAGCACCGAATAAAAAACCGTGCGTGGGGTGCTGGCAGCGCGTTGTAGTTCGGCGGGCAGCAGGTTGATCTTTATCATTTTTTGATCCTTTCCTGGCGCGCCTAGACGCAATCCTGAAGACGAGAGCCAAGACCCACTGCGATCGACAGTTGGACCTTGTGCTCGGCAAGAGCATCCACATCGACAAGATCCTCACGAATCTTGATCGATTCGAGAGGATCCCATGTTTTGACTTCACGATCGAAGACACGCTCGAAGGTATCCTGAAGACCAATGGTTCGACTGGCTCCTCCGCTGATGAAGACTTCTTCGACTCGATGGTCGAACTGATTTTCGAAGTATTCGAAGGAGAGCTGAATCTCGCCGGCGATCTCGTCGAGAACCGGCTGGACCGCATTGGCCACCAGTTCCTCATTCCCGAGGGGGTCACACTTCAGTTCCTCAGCCTCAGCCTCGTCGAGGTGCTCACGACGTGCGATCGACTCGGTCAGATCTGTACCACCGAGGTAAATTTCACGGGAGAAGCAGGAGACGTTGCCCCGAAGGATATGGATGTTGGTCTTACTGGCACCGACATCGACCAGCGCGACCGCTCGGTCCGGATCCTCTGAGCGGACACCCGCCTCATTTCTCAGTTCGAAGGAGTTACCCAGAGCGAAGGAATCGACATCGATGACGACCGGAATCAGACCAAGATCTTGTACCTGGTCGATATGGTCCTGGAGGAGGTCCTTCTTCACCGCAACCAGCAAACTCTTCATCTCTGCACTCTCCTGCGAGCCGTCGGAAGCGACCTCGAGACTCTGGCCGTCGATACAAACCTCATCACGATCGAACGGGATGTACTTGTCCGCCTCGAGACGCAAAGTCCCTGGCAGTTCATCATCGTCGAGTTGAGGGAGGGTGATGTAGCGAACCACCACAGATCGTCCAGACACTGCAGTGGCGACCTTGCGAGTACGAATGCCGGATTCCCGGAGTACCGCCTTGACAGTATCGAGGGTTTCTTCCGGGGTCGGGATGCGTCCCCAACCAAAACCGGTCAGTTCGAGCCCCTCCGCAGTTTCAGTCAATTCGACGACCTTGACCTCGTCAGTGCCGATATCGAGACCGACAAGAGATTTTTGTCGAGAAAACATACCTTCTAGCCTCCCTGCCGCGCCCACGGGGCGAGCAACGGGGTTCTGCCGATCGGGCGGATCGACTCGAACCGGTACACTCCAGCGGTAGCCATGGCCACTGCCAGAAAGGGACCAGCCTTAGGAAGGTCCGGAGAAGAGTACGACGGGGATGGAAAGGGTGCAAACCGGGCCGGTTCTGGGTATCCGCTAGAAGCGATCCACGACCTCAGGGAAGTGATCCACGGCCCACCGGTGCAATTCCCGGGTAATTTGTTCGCCATCGGACATCTGCAGGCAACGGGCCGAGAGTTCTCGCACCTCGTAGTCGATGAGACTACGGATCACTTGCTTCACTTCCGGGATCAATTGTGGGCTGACAGAGATCTCCCGCAGTCCCAGTCCGACCAGTAGCGGCAGGTAGATCGACTCGGAAGCCATCTCGCCGCAAAGAGAAACCCGCACCCCATGTTCCTGGCCGGTTCGCACCAGTTGTGAGATTAGATACAGCACCGCCGGGTGCATCGGATCGTAGAGGCTGGCGACATGCTCATTGCCTCGATCCACCGCCAGGGTGTACTGAACGAGGTCATTGGTTCCGACACTCAGGAAGGAAACTCGACCCGCCACATGGCTAGCGATCAGTGCCAGCGACGGTACCTCCACCATCACTCCGATCGGAATGTTCTCGTCGAAGGGGATCTCCTCTCGACGCAACTCATCCGAGACCTCATCGATGATCTGAAGACTCAGATCCAGTTCCGAGATGGAGGTGATCATCGGGAGCATCAGACGCACCGGTCCCAATTTCCCCGCTCGCAAGATGGCTCGAATCTGTGCTCGGAAGGGTCCCGGGTTGGCCAGGCACCAGCGAATCGACCGACAGCCGAGGAACGGATTCTCCTCCTCCAGTCCCCCCTCCGGTAGCTTGTCACCGCCCAGATCGAGAGTCCGGATCGTCAGCGGAAGCCCTCCGAGAGACTCCAGCACTGACCGGTAATTTTCGAAATGAACCTCCTCGCCGGAACTAGGAGCCTGCAGATGGATGAACTCGGTACGGTACAACCCAATACCAGCAGCACCGCATTCGACCGCAGATTCCACTTCGCTGGGCAACTCGATGTTGGCATGAACCTCGACGCGATGGCCATCGATCGTCTCCGCGGGAAGTTTCGCCTGGCTCTTGAGGCGCCGACTCAGCTTTTCAGACTTGAGAGTTCTGGCACGATACTCGGCGATCTGCCCCTCATCCGGATTGATGATGACCGCTCCGCGGTAGCCATCGATGATGATCTGGTCTCCCCCGACCACCGATGTAGAGATGTCATCCAGTCCGACCACCGCTGGGATCCCCAGTGCTCGTCCCATGATCGCGGTGTGCGAGGTCTTTCCCCCGACATCGGTGGCAAAACCCTTGACCTTATTGGGATCGAGTTTGGCGGTCTGGGCCGGAGTCAGATTGTGAGCGATCACCACCACTTCGTCCTGCAGGTTTGACAACCCCTCGATGCGCTTGCCAAGAAGAGTACTCAGAAGCAACTTTTCTACATCTTGAAGATCGTGGATTCTCTCGGAAAGGATGGGCGAGTTGAGATCCTGAAGTTTCCTTACATAGCGATTCATCACCCGGCTCAGAGCATGCTCGGCGGTAAAAGAATTCTCCCGGATCGCTTGCTCGATCTCCTTGTGAAGAACCGGATCCGATGCGAGGTCTCGATGCACGCTGAGAATTCGTGCATGGATTTCGATCTCTTCCCCGAGTCGTTTGATCTCCAAATCGAGGACCTTGTTGGAATCATCGACCGCTTGCTTGAAGCGATCGATTTCTGACTCGATGTATTGATCTTCGACGAACCGCTGCGGGATGCGCAGTTCCTCCGAATCGAGGACGAGAGCCTCGGAAATTACGATCCCCGGACTGACCGGGATTCCGTGCCTGATCTCCAACGTTCCTCCGGCCCTAGACCCCGTGGAAATCGAGTCGGACCAGTTCAGTAAGAGCCGCCAAGGCATCCTCTGCATCGGGTCCAGTGGTCTCGATCATGATATCGTCACCAAGTTGCGCCCCCAGGGTCATCACCGCAATGGTGCTCTTTCCATCGACCGTCGATCCGCCGATCCTGCTGACCGAGACTTCGGCTGAGAATCTCTGGGCCAAACGCACGAATTCCGTCGATGCTCGAGCGTGTAGCCCGGACGAGTGGGTGATCTTGAGAGTCTCGCTGACCGAACTCATACCGTTTTTCCGACCCCTGCCAGTGCAAGATCGCAGATCATCTGTCCGAGGATCTCGGAGTGATGGCGAGCGCTGGTGGCACCTCGATCGATCAAATCGGCAACTGAAACACGAATCTCCCGGTGCTCCAGCCCACCCTCGTAGACCACGGGGATGCTGCCCTGACGCGAATAACTTGCGAGCAAGTCATCCGGGATGCTTCCGTCATGAGCCAGCACCTGATCGATGATGGGATCCCCGGCATGACGCTCGAGAGCATCGAGGTGATCGACCAGGCCCATGTCATCGGTCTCTCCTGGCTGGGTCATGATGTTGGCGATGTATACCTTGTGTGCGGGGCTTTCGAATACCCTCCGACGGATTCCCTCGATCAACAGCGGTGGGATGATGCTGGTGAACAGGCTGCCTGGGCCAAACACGATCAGGTCGGCCTCTTCGATGGCCTGTGCGACATCTGCCGCCGGTTCATCGATACGTGGACGCGCCTCGATCGAGGCGATCGGCTTGCCGCTCCTGGCGATCATCCCTTCGCCGGTGGACTTGGTTCCATCGGTATGAGTTCCGATCAGCGTCAACTTTCCGCCATTGGCTGGCAGAACCCGGCCCTGGACATGGAGCAGTCGATTCAACTCACGGATGGCGAGATCGAAATCTCCTGTCACCCGGGTCAAGGCAGTGATCAACAGGTTGCCGAGAGAATGCCCGGCCAGTTCCGATTCCTGGAAGCGATAGTCGAGCAAGCGAGCCCACAGTGGCTCCTGCCCCGACAGTGCCAGCAAGCAGTTGCGGATATCTCCCGGAGGAGCCATGTCGAAGTCCTTGCGCAATCGTCCCGAAGAGCCGCCGTCATCGCTGACCGAAACGACTGCAGTGACCTCCACCGGGGCTTCACGCAAACCCGCAAGCAAGCATGACATACCGGTTCCCCCACCGAACGCAACGATGCGCGGCGGCGTGGAAGACCGGTCAGATCCTGGCTCGATCAAACTCATAGGAGTTCCTTGCGATCGGGGACTACTGCGAAGAAAGCCGAGGTGCATCCCTCGAATCCTCGCCCCGGAGGGCAATCCGGGTGGTGTCATGGTTTACCACGAGCACGAGATTCGTTCCACGGAAGCGGATCGGCTGGATGGAATTTATTTATCGATGAAAAGGTGCTGAAACGCTGAATTCTGCCGTTGATTGGCGAATCACAGCGTCATTGGCTGCTCCAGGCATTGCGGTAAAGGTTCCCCTCGGCAGGCGACCTCCATCAGAAATAGACCCGGTGCCGGGGCCGCAAAGCCAGCCTGTTGCCGATCGGTCGAGGCCAGGATGCGGGTCGGATCATCGACATCCCGAAGTCCCCGCCCCACCTCGACCAGAACACCGACCAGATTCCGAACCATCCGGTAAAGGAAGCCATCTCCCACCACCTGGATCGAGACGCTCGAGCCGTGCCTGAGGACAGAGATCTGATGCAAGGTTCTGACCGTGTCGTCCCTCTCTTGTTTCGATCGAGAGCGATAGGCAGCAAAGTCGTGGCGACCGATCAAACCCTCGGAGGCCTTCTGCATCTTCTCGCAATCGAGTTCTGGTCGAACCCACCAGCAAGTCCGTTCTCCGAACAGGGGACGACGGGGCGAGTTCCAGATTCGATACAGATAGCGCTTCCCGATGGCGTGGAAGCGGGGGTGCCAATCGGAGACCGCCTCGACACAATCGATGACTTCAATATCCCTGGGGCTCACTCCCTGGAGAGAGTGCTGGAACTGGTATACATCGACCTCAGTGGCGAGACGGATTCTCACCAGATGCCCCAGTGCGTGAACACCGGCATCGGTACGACTCGATCCTTCGACCTCGACCGGTCCTCCAACGATGACTCCAGCGGCTTGGGTGAGTTCCCCCTGGACGGTGCGGAATCCTTCATTGTGCTGCCAACCATGGAAATCAGTACCGTCATATCCAATGATCAGTCGGTATCGGTGCGGCAAGTTCATCCGTTTTCTGCGCTCCACAACTCGGCAATCTGCACGGTGTTGAGTGCTGCACCCTTGAGTACCTGATCCCCCACCACCCACAGTTGTAGAGCGTCGCTCGACGGAGCTCGAACTCGACCCACCGACACTTCATGTACGCCGGAGAGGCGACCCGGGGTCGGTGGTGCCTGAGGGTCTTCCTCGAGGATCAAGCCCGGTGCCTGGCGCAAAGCATCGAGGGCCGCAGAGAGTCTCGCTGGATCGTCATTTCGAAAGAGCAACGTCACTGCGATCGAGTGACACCGAGCGACTGGAACCCGGACACACGTACCCTGCACGACGAAAGAGTCTTCGCCGAGAATCTTGCGGGATTCGTCCAGCATCTTGCGTTCTTCCACCGTCACTCCATCGGCTCCCACCTCCCCTATGGAGGGAAACAGGTTGCCGTGAATCGGGAACGGGAAGGGGTCACCGATTCGAAATTCACCCCCCGTAGTTTCTCGTTCGAGAGCTTCGAGTCCAGCCCGCCCCGCTCCACTGACCGCCTGATAGGTATCGGCGATCACTCGACTAGGGGCCAGATGCATCAGAGGTTTTAATGCCAGCAACAAGATGATGGTCGAGCAATTCGGATTGGCGATGATGGCTGGCCCTCGTGGCATCGCCTCGGGGTTCACCTCTGGCACCACCAGTGCCACTTCGTCATCGAGGCGATAGGCCGATGAGTTATCGACCACTGCCACTCCAGCCGCGACGAAATGGGGAGCCCATTTCCTGGCTGTTTCCGATCCGGCCGCCATCAGAGCCACGTCGAGATCGTCGAGAACGGTATCATGGTCGAGCAACTCTACCGTCAGTTCCTCATCTCTCCAGCGGATCTGCGTCCCGGCACTGCGTGCCGATGCGAGCAAACGAGGAGCAGAGTCACCCAGTGGAGAACTCTCCAGCAGGCGCAGCATTTCCTGGCCCACCACGCCGGTGGCACCGACCACTGCCACCTTCAACGGTCTTCTCCATCACGACGAGCGATCCACGCTACCACGCTGGGAAAGACCACCACCATCAGGATGCAAAGCACCAGTAGGAAGAACTCTCCTAGACTGACCGCAAACAGCATCAGTCATTCTCCTTTGCGACGGCCGGCAGTTGACGCTGGCGAACTTCTTCGACCAATTCTGCGACGAACTGATCGAAGGCCACCGCCCCACGATCGCCAATCCCTCGCTGGCGAACCGAAACGGTGCCGGCCTCCTCGTCGCGCCCTCCCACCACCAGCAGGTAGGGGATTCGTTCATCTGCTCCGACCTTGATCTTGGAATTGATTCGATCGTCTGAATCATCGAGGGTCGCGCGGATTCCCTCGGACACGAGGCCAGCGACGACGCTACGTGCGTACTCGACATGTTTCTCCGAGATGGAGAGGACTCGCACCTGCTCCGGCGAGAGCCAGGTCGGGAATGCACCCTCGAAGTGCTCGATGAGAATCCCGATAAATCGCTCCATGCTGCCGAAGGGTGCGCGGTGCACCATCACCGGCCGGTGCGAAGCGTTGTCCGCTCCGGTGTAACTGAGATCGAATCGGACCGGTAAGTTGTAGTCGACCTGAACCGTTCCCAACTGCCATTCTCGTCCGATGGAATCCTTGACCACGAAATCGATCTTGGGACCGTAGAATGCTGCCTCTCCCACCTCTTCGACGAAGGGGACCCCCAATGTCGAGGCCGCCTGACGACACGCTTCCTCCGCCAGATCCCAGTGCGCAGGATCTCCGGTGTACTTGGAAGAATCACCATCCCGCAGCCCTACACGAACCCGGTAGTCATCCAGGCCGAGTGTCGAGAGCACCAATTTCACCAGACTCAGACAGCCGATGATTTCATCCGCCACCTGATCCTCTGTACAGAAGATATGAGCATCGTCCTGGGTAAATCCTCTTACACGGGTCAATCCATTGAGCTCGCCCGACTGCTCCCAGCGATACACGGTTCCGAATTCTGCCAGACGAACGGGTAGATCCCTGTAGGAGCGAGCCTCCGCCGCATAGATTTTGATGTGATGCGGACAATTCATCGGCTTCAACATGAAGCCATCCACATCTCCCTCACCAATTCGATGAGAAAGCTCCGCACAGGAGCACCCCTCTTCGGAAACCGCAGCGAGGAAATCGGAAGAGATCAGCGGAGGAAATTGGCTTTCTCGATAATATGGAAAGTGACCGCTGGTGCGATACAGGTCCAGTTTTCCGACATGAGGGGTATAGACCATGTCGTAGCCAGCAGCGATCAGGTGACTGCGAATGAACTCTTCCAGTTCCCTACGAACCACCGCCCCGTTGGGTTGCCACAACACCAGCCCCTGACCGACCGCTTCATCGATCCGAAACAGATTCTGTTTCTTGCCGATGACTCGATGATCGCGGCGGCGAGCTTCTTCCAGTCGATCCAGATGGCGTTTCAACTGGGCGGAATGACAGAATGCGGTGCCATAGACCCGGGTCAGACTGTCGCTGTCGGCATCTCCGTGCCAGTAGGAACTGGCCACGCTCAACAACTTGAAGGCTCCGATACGACCGGTGCTCGGCAGGTGCGAACCCTTGCATAGGTCCTCCCAATCCGATCCCACCTCGCCGGTGACATACCAGCTGAGTTGATCGGACCCCGCTTCTATTGCTCTTTCGGCATTGTCGATCTTGTACTTACTCCCCTCCTTGCGCAGTTTCTCGATGCCTTCATCGCAATCGAGTTGGTAGCGCCGGAAGGGCCGATCCTCTGCGATGATCTCCGCCATTCGTTTTTCGATGGCGGGAAAATCTTCGCTACTGATGGGGCGATTTTCGGGAAAACGGATGTCGTAGTAAAACCCCTGGTCGGTCGGCGGACCGTACACCAGTTGCGCACCAGGGAAGGTATTCTCGATCGCTTCAGCCATTACGTGAGCACAGGAATGACGTACCAGTTGTAATGCTTCTGCGGCGGGTTCTTCCTTCTTGTGACCGGAGGTGATGATCGAAACTTCAGCATCACCCTCGATGACGTGCCCGAGGTCTTTGAGTTCTCCGTCCACCTGTAGACCGATCGAGGCCTTGAGCAGGCGTTCGCCAATATCTCCAGCAATCTGATTTCCGTCGACCGGAGCGTCGTAGTCTCGATGACTTCCGTCCGGGAGGGTGATCCGGGGCATGGGCCTTCCTTCCGGGCGCATTCTAGCCATCAGTTCTCCGATTCGCCATCAGACCTACCCTGTTCAAAACAGGATCTTGACCGGAAGCGTGAATAGATGACCATCGGAGCAGGGCAGGGATGGAAGGATCAGCGGGTTGGACCAATTCGACAGCGATTCCAGACTCATCTTCATCCATGCCGACATGGACGCGTTCTTTGCTGCGGTGGAGATCCTCGATGACCCTTCTCTCGCTGGAAAGCCGCTGATCATCGGGCATCCCGGGCCCAGAGGGGTGGTTTCGACCGCGTCCTACGAGGCCAGAAAGTGTGGAGTTCACTCCGCCTTGCCCTCGGTCGAGGCGATGAGGCGCTGTCCTGAGGGAATCTGGCGCTCCCCTCGCGGCGCACGCTATCAGCAAGTCTCACGCCAGGTGATGGGAGTGTTCGAGCAGTTCACTCCTGAGGTGGAGCCCCTTTCCCTCGATGAGGCATTTCTGGGGATCGAGGGATCATTACGGCTCTTCGGCGGTGCCGTGACGATCGCTCGTCAGTTGCGACAGCGTGTTCACCAGGTCACCGGAGGACTCACCATCAGTGTCGGCGTCGCACCCAACAAGTTTCTTGCCAAACTCGCCAGCGATCTACAAAAACCGGACGGATTGACGGTGGTGGATCCCGACCGGATCCAACAGTTACTCGACCCGCTCCCGGTCGAAAAGATCTGGGGAGTCGGTCCTCGAACTCGCGATGCTCTACACCACATCGGTCTCCGAGAGATACGACATCTGCGCCGAGCGGGTCGTGAACTTCTGGTACGCCATCTGGGTGAGTCTTCTGGACATCATCTGTGGCAACTCGCTCACGGCGAGGACAACCGATCCATTTCCACCGAACGAGGATCTCGATCCATTTCCCGAGAATGTACATTTCAAATCGACATCGCCCGTGGATCCGCGAGCGATGGTTTTCTCAGGGAAGCGGCCGAGGAGGTGGCTCGCAGTTTGCGCGATGAAAACTTGCGTGCCCGAACCGTTCGACTCAAGGTCAGAACTGGTTCTTTCAGGACGATGAGTCGCAGCCTCACCCTCCAAATCCCCACCCAGGAACCGGGCCCTCTGTTCGAGACGGCCAGATCGCTGCTGGCAGAAGTGGAACTGGAAGGCGAGGGAATTCGACTGCTGGGCCTGGGAACAGGCAATCTGATTCCGCAGTCGTCGCCACTCCAACCCGGCCTATTCGAAGATCGAGCCGCAGCCCATCGCCAACAAGTAGTCTCTCAACTACTCGACCGATCGCGCCGGATCGAAGGAGGAGCGGGATTGGAGCGAGGAAAACTACTCTCCAAGCCGCCCGAAGATTCGACCACGGCTGATTCGAAACAACTGGATGATCCAACTGGCGGCTGACTACCGATCAGTTTGATTTCCTTCCTCGCTTGAAGATCTGCAGGTTGAGCACCTCGACAAAAGCTGAGAATCCCATCGCAAAGTAAATGTACCCCTTCGGGATATCCAGGTGCCACCCCTCAGCCACTAGCGCAAATCCGATCAGCATCAGGAAGGACAACGCCAGTACCTTCACCGTCGGATGCTTCTCGACGAAACGCGATACAAATCCGCTGAAGATCAGCATCACGATCACCGAAAGCACCACAGCGATCACCATCACGGTCAAAGATTCTGCCATCCCCACGGCGGTGATCACTGAATCGAGACTGAACACCACATCGAGAATTGCGATCTGCAGCAGCACCGACATGAAACTGACCTGGGCAACCGGCCCCTTCTCTTTCTGCTCATTTCCTTCGATCTTATCGTGGATTTCACGAGTCGATTTCCAGAGTAGGAACAACCCGCCTCCAATCAGGATCAGATCTTTCCCAGAAATTGAGTGGTCAAAGATGGTGAAGAGAGGTCCGACCAACTTCAGCAGCCATGAGATGGAGAAGAGCAGTAGAATCCGAGTTCCCATGGCGATCAGCAGGCCCAATTTCCGGGCAGAATCTCTCTTCTTCTCTGGTAGTTTTCCTGCCAGTACTGCGATGAAGATGATGTTGTCGATGCCCAGGACGATTTCCATCAGGGTCAGTGTGCCCAGAGCGATCCAGGCATTGGGATCATGGATCCATTGAATGTCGAGCATCGACTTACTCGCCTTCCCTCAGCAGTTCCAGAATTTCGTCATGAACATCCATCGCATCGATGGATGGTTTCCGGCTCGGCCACGATCTCACCATCACGGGACCCAGTTCAGGCCGGGAAGGAAGACGACCATGACTCCCTCTCACCATCGAAGGATCGGTCGAGATCACGTCGAGTAATGCTCGCATTCCCAGTTTCTTCTGTAGCAGACGCCAGCCGATCTTCAGTGCCGGCCAGCGCAAGGCTGGATCGACAAACAACTCCGCAGGGTCGTATCCGGGCTTGCGATGGATATCCACGGTGCGTGCAAAATCGGGGGCCAGTGCCTCATCCTGCCACCACGGATAAGCAAACCAGCAACCGGGTTCCGCCAGCAGAATCAGATCTCCGGCCCTGGAGTGCCCCAACCCCACCGACTGGCGTTGCTCCCCGGAAAGAACTCTCTCGACTCCTTCGAGTCGCTGCAGCCGATCGATCACTGCGGTGGCATTGGCGTCGGCAGAGAGATGAACATGGGCGAGTTGATGGTCACATACTGCGAAGGCTCGACTGCGATGGACATCCAGTAGATCCCCGTGTCCGGTACTTTGCACCTGAAGATCTCCGGACCGTGCCAATAGCCGATTGGGAAATATTGGCCGAGTGACATCTTCCACTCCATATTCTGAGAGCACCATCCAGTCGGCGCCACGGCTGCGACTCGCTTCCACGAGACGATTCAGCTCCACATCCAGTTGCTGCCTCGATCGTTGTCCCTGCGGCGAATCTGCGCCGTACCTCTGGTCGTCGTAATCAAGATGAGGCAAGTAGACCATCAGAACATCTGGATCCTTTTGCTCGATCATCGAGATGGCAGAGTCGACGATCCAGCGTGTCGATGGGATCCCGGCTCGCGGCCCCCAGAAATCGAACAGGGGAAACCGACCCAGTTCTTTTTGCATCTCGACGGGTAGTTCGGGTGGTTCTCCATAGACCGAGGGGATCTTGCGTCCATCTGCCGGATATTCAGGACGAGGGGTGAGACTCCAGTCCGCACCACTGCCCATGTTGAACCACCAGAATAGATTGGCGACGGTCAGCCCCTGCTGTCGAAGTTGATCGATGAAGGTCGGGGATTCGATCAGATCTCTCGGTTGTAACCAGAAACGGACTTCCCGAGTATCGCGGTGGAACCAGCCGTTCCCGACAATCCCATGAGCGCTCGCATCTTTACCGGTCAGGAATGTCGCTTGAGAGGCGCAGGTGACTGCCGGCAAGGGAGGAGTCAAGAATGAAACGGATCCCTGCTCGATGATGGAAGCCAGTGATGAGAAGTTCGGCAAATCCTTGTGCCGCATTCCAACGGTAATGGCGATGACCAATCTCACCGAGACTGCTCCGCGCCATCGGAGTGGCACTCCGGTTCGGTCAATTCGGCGTCTTCCGCTTGCGGATGCTGTTCATGACGTTCGGTATCTTCGGCTACCGGGAACAACTGCTCGACGATGCGACAAAATTCTGCTGCATTCGCAGCGATGGTCACCTCGGCACGAAAACTCTTGGCACCGCGGACTCCCGTCAGGTAACGAGCCGCAAACTTCCGCATCAGGATGGTGCCAAATGGATCTCCGTGCATCTCGACCAGCTGAGCATGATGTCGGAGCAACTGCTCTCTCTGCTCGAGCAGAGTGGGCTGGGGAGGAATCGGATCTCCCCGCAGAGCCGCTGCGATCTCGCGAAACACCCAGGGAGCGCTGAGACAGCGTCGGGCCACCATCACACCGGCGGCTCCTGTGTTCTCGAAGGCCTCCAATGCGCTGGCAGCATCGACCACATCACCGTTGGCGATCACCGGAATCGACACCGCTTCCACCACCTCGGCGATCCGTAAGTGGTTGACCGGAATGCCGTATCCGTCCTTGGCTGTTCGACCATGAACCGTCAATGCTGCGGCTCCCGCAGATTCCGCCGCGTGTGCCACCTCGAGAGATGTGATCTCGTCAGGGTTGGGTCCCAGTCGAATCTTTGCCGTGACGGGGATCTCACCGGCACCTCGAATGGTGGCTTCGATCATCCTCGAGATGGTCGAAGGGTCTCGTAGTAACTGGGCACCCGCTCCCTGCTTGCCCATGATTCTCTTCTTCGGACAACCGAAGTTCAGATCGATGACGGAGACACCGAAATCGACCAGGCGGCGCGCCGCTTCCTCGACCATTTGCGGCTCTCGATCCCACAGTTGAACCCCGAGTGGCCCCGGTTCATCCGCCACTCCAACCAGTCTTTCGGGAGGAATGTTGCCTCGTACCCAGCCTCCCGCCGAGACCATCTCGGTATACATCAGTCCACACCCCCCCAGTTCACGGACGATGCGACGAAAGACCAGATCGGTAAAGCCAGCGATGGGAGCCTGCAAGATCGGGGTGGCTAGCGACAGCGAGCCGATATGGAGTGGAGCGACCTGCGGCCCCTTCGAGAGGTCCGACGGGACTGATGACGCATCGTGAGCCACTGCTGGCACCGATTCGGTGCGATCTGTAGTGATCGGCTGATCTGTCTTCATCGGGTACCTTTCGTCGACCCCGGAAGCGGAGGCCGCGTCTCCCGCTCGACAGGATAGCGATTTCAACGCCCCTACGCCAACGAGACCAGCGACGAAGATGGGGTCCTCAGCGTCAGAGCCTCGAGTAGATCGACGCTTTCGATCTGCTCCCCCGACCTCATATCCGCTATGGTTCTGGCCAATCGGAGCCACCGAGTCAGACCCCGGGTCGAAATGTCACCTTGTTGCTGCCCATCCAGCAACAGTTGACGTGCTTCCCCGGAGAGCGGTGCCCAGCGTCGATGATCGGACCATTCCAGGTCTCTATTGGGTCCCTGCTGACCTCGATCCCGGGCTCTCAGCCGGGTCTGCTCGATTCGAGCACGCACCACTGAACTCGATTCGAGCGAACCATCTGGTGGATCGAGTAGTTGCCGACCAGAGATCGGCTCGATCTGGATGTGAAGATCGACACGATCGAGAATCGGTCCCGAGATCCGCGCACGATAGTGGGCCAGAGTCGCGTTGGAACATCGACATCGCTGCGCTCCACGAGCCATTGCATGGCCACAGGGACACGGATTCATCGCCGCAATCAACAGGAATCGAGAGGGGAACTTGCGGCTCCACCCCGAGCGAGAGATGGTTACGGCCCCCTCTTCCAGCGGCTCCCTCAACGCCTCCAGTGATCGCCGCGCCAGTTCGGGAAACTCATCGAGGAAGAGAACCCCATGATGGGCCCGCGTCACTTCTCCTGGAACCGGTGGTGAGCCGCCACCGATCAGTCCCGCCCAACTGACACTATGATGAGGTGCACGGAAGGGTCGACTCGCCACCAGTTGTTGGCGCCCGACATCCCCACAAACTTCGTGAATCTGAGTCACCTCGACCTGTTGGTTGCGATCGAGCGGTGGTAGCAGTCCTGGCAATCGTCGGGCGAGAAAGCTCTTTCCCGAACCGGGGGGCCCGACCATCAGAAGCGAGTGCTCGCCTGTGGCGGCAATCTCCAGCACCCGTCGCGCCTGCGCATGCCCCCGCACATCGGCAAGATCTTGAAAGGTCTCATCGGGATCGATCGCTTCGCCGGGATTCGCTGCAGGTGGATCGGTACGTGCACCGCGGAGCACCTCGAGCGCCTGCTGCAAGGTCGAAACTCCCACCACTTCGATCCCTTCCACGGAACTCGCCAGCGAGTGATTGGACGCAGGAACCATCACCGATCGTGCCGTGGATCGGCGTAACCTGGCGATGATTCCCAGGCAGCCCGCCACCGATCGGACTCGACCATCGAGAGCCAATTCTCCCAGCACCGCCCACCCAGCAAGGAACTCCGGCTCGATTTGGCCACTTGCGGCGAGGATCGAGATGGCGATGGGGAGATCGAAGGTGGCTCCGTCCTTGTTCCAGGATGCAGGAGCCAAGTTGATGACGATTCGATGTCGATCTGGATAGCGAAAGCCGGAGTTTTCCAGCGCCGAGCGGATCCGCTCCCTCGCCTCGCGAATCCCCTTGCCGGGTAAACCACTGATGACAAAGGAGGAGAGCGCTGGGATCAGGTCGACCTCGACCTCCACCTCCCGCCCCTCGATCCCGAACAGATCCCCAGAAAGTAAGCGGAACGCCATGAGACTCCCCTGCGTTTTGTCGATACCGCCGGAGTGTAATGATCAGATCTGGTCCAGATCAGCGGTGAGATCGTCTCTCTGGCCCTAATTCGGACGGGCAGGTATACTCCTTCGTCCTGAGATCCGCAGCGAAACCGCGTCGCTGACCTCCCCCGGGAGGGATCACGGATTTCTGTCACCCTGGAAGGGGGACCATGTCGGCTGCTTCTCGAGTTCCTTCCCTGGCCATTCTCATGGTGCTGCTCATCGGCAGCTGGATACCCACGAATGCTGCCGTACCTCCCCCCACGGATGATGCGATCGACAAGATCGTCGACCGATACATCGGTGGCCCCCTCGCTGAAGTCTGGCAAGGCGCAGTGCGGCTCGAACGTCTCGGCGACGATTCCATCGGTGGCGTCCAGCAATTGCTGACCCACGAAAATCGTTCGGTTCGACTGATGGCATCGAAGGCGCTGCTGTCTCTGGGAGAAGCAGAAGGAGTGCGAGATGTCCTGATCGCCATCGGTGAGAATGGAGATGCCCCCTCGGTCGAACGATCCGCAGCGATCTCCTTGATGAGTGACTTCCGCGACAAACCTACCGAAAGATCACTGAGAGCCATCGCCGAGAGTGAAGCCAAGGGCGATTCCCTGCTCAGGGTTGCGGTGGGTAAGTGTCTCTACCAGGTGACCCGAGATCGAAAACTCGCTCGCGAACTGCTGCATCCATTGCTGAAAGTGGACGATGCAGACGCGCGCACCGGGGCCGCAATCGCCCTGGCACAACTGGGACTCTTCGACGGTGATGTGAAGAACCTACTTCGAAGCATCGAACTGGAGCCGAGTGCTCAGGGATCCCTGGCCAAGGTGCTGCTGGAGCGCGATCGTCTTCTGCGCTCGCTGGAACGACAGTCCGATGCAGAACCTGCTCCTGAGAGCGAGAAGATCGCCGAGGCAGAGAAGAATATCCTCCAACTGGAAACTCTCCTGCTACGCAAGGATCAGGAGATCGAGCGCCTCACTGCTCGGAAAAGCAGGGGTAGTACCACCAATCATCCTCTGCTCGATGAGATCATGCGGCGGATCCGCCACTTCTACGTCGAACCCGATCTGGTCGATGATGAGAAGTTACTGATCGAAGCGGCCAAGGGAATGGTCGGAAGCCTCGACCCCTTCTCCTCCTTCATGGATGTGACGGACACCAAGGAATTCTACGAGGGCATCACCGGCGAATACGCAGGCATCGGTGCCCAGGTCCAGATGGACCCCAACACCGAGACTCTGAAAATCATCCGCCCCATCTACAAGGGACCCGCCTATCGATCGGGAATGATCAGCGAGGATCTGGTCATCGAGATCGACGGTTTATCGACCAAGGGCAAGCCACTCGACGAGATCGTCAAGGGGCTCAAGGGGAAGCCTGGCACCTCGGTGGCCTTGAAGGTGTTTCGCAGGGGCTGGAGAGAGGCTCGTGATTTCGAGATCACTCGTGAGACGATTCAACTCGATTCAGTACTGTACCAGATGCTTCCCGGAAAGCTGGGATACGTCGGCCTGGCACAGTTCGGCGACACCGCAGTCAAGGAAGTGATCGCCGCCCTCGACGATCTCGAAAGTCAGGGGATGCGTGGATTGATCTTCGATCTCCGGAGCAATCCTGGTGGCTATCTCCAGTCTGCAGTCTCGCTGGTCGATGAGTTCGTCGACGACACGTCGATGCCCATCGTTTCACAGAAGTCGGGAAGTGGTGTTTTCGAGGACTCGGAGAAGTTCGCCACCAAGGGAATGCGTGACGATTACCCGATGATGGTGCTGGTCAATAGCTCCAGCGCCAGTGCTTCCGAGATCGTCTCGGGAGCGTTGCAAGATTTCAAGCGCGCCAAGTTGATCGGCGTCAAAACCTACGGCAAGGGCAGCGTCCAGCGCTTGCTTCCGATGGCGGACAGCGTCAATCGACTGCTCGGTGGAGAATCCACCTTGCGCCTCACCGTACAGCACTACTATCTCCCCAGTGGACGATCGATCCACACCCAGAGAGATCCGCAAGGCAAGATCCTGGTCGAGGGTGGAATCGATCCAGACATCATCAAGGAACCAACGGAGTTCCCGCTGTGGCGGATCGAAGCACTGGGACGTCTCTCCGACAACAAGGCGTTCGAGAAGTGGATCGATGAGAACTACCAGGAGAACAAGGATCTGGTCACCAGGATTGTCGAATCAGGCGATGACAATGGCAAGATCATCTATCCAGGGTTCGACAGCTGGTTCGAACAACAATCCGATACTGGAGTCACCGAGGATGATGCTCGGTACGGATTGCGCAGCAAATTGCGCCGCATGATCGAAGATGAACGCGGCAGCCAGTTCGCCTGCGACTACGTCGAGGATGTCCAGTTGCAGGGTGCCATTCTTGAACTGCTCGGCAGCCTCGGCACCGAGGTTTCGACAATTCCTCAGTACGTCGACCTGGTAACCGAGACGACCAAGGAAGCCAAAGGTGAGAGCCTGTAGTCCGCTACCATATCGCTTCAGCGAAAGAAACCGGGGGAAGGATGCTCTGGCATCCTTCCCCCGGTTTTCTGATGACAGATCTGGATTCGAGTTCTCCAGCACACCTGACGACCTCGCGGAAGGTCAATCCTCGACTTCGTATTCCTTGTGGCCACTCTTCTCCAGTTCAGAGATTTCCTTCATGGTAGTTGCGGCCTCTGCCATCTTGCCATCGATCAACAGTCTCTCGACCTGCAGCCACTTTTCCAGCACCTCGATCAGACGCTTGCGGTAATCCGCCTTCATCCGAGCCTGTGCTTCCCCCTCGAGTTTCAATGCCGCTGCGGGAACCAGTTTCTTCGCCTCCACCACACCCTTCTGCGCCACCGAAATCGCAAGGAGAGCGGCATCGAGTTGCTTCTTGCGCAGTGCACGGCGAACCGCTTTGCCTCCCCGGTGAATCTCTTCCATCGCCTGCTCGATCGCCTCATCTGGCCCATCCTCAGCGGAGGAGTTGAGATACTGATCTCCATCGGCCACAGGAGCACTGAAACTGACCCGGCCAAGAAACAGCATGGCGCTCATTCCGAGGATCCAGATCAACACGGTGATGGTCATGGTGGATTTCATCAAATCTTCTCATTTCATTCTATTGAGTTCCGGATTGAGGAGCTGCCCACGCCGACTCGCAGCAATGGGTTCCACTCAGGAAAAGTGTGACCCCCTCAAATCGGTCCAGGATCCAAGATTCAAAGGTTTAGCTGTACTCACTCCAGGGCTTGACCAGCATCTGTTGAGGATCGCGGATTTCCCACAGTGCCTCGACCAGCAAGTTCGCCGCCTGGATGTTGGTCAGCATACTGATGCCGTAGTCCACCACCTTGCGGCGAATCAGGTATCCACTCGTCAGATCCTTGCGTTCCAGGCTGCGCGGAACATTGATGACCAGGTCGATCCTGCCATCTTCAAGAGCCTCGATCACATTGGGAGACTGGGAGTCGAGAGGCTGATGGAGCATCGTCGACTCGATTCCATTCTGCTCCAGGAACAGATGAGTGTTGGGAGTGGCATAGATCGGCAATCCCAGTTCCTCGATCTTGCGTGCACTGTCGAGGAAGGCCGCCTTGCTCTCGATGGTGCCGGTCGACAACAACACGCCCTTTTTCGGCAAGTTGAACCCGACCGATATCAGTGCCTTGAGGTAGGCTTCCTCGACAGTGTCACCCAGACAGGCGACCTCGCCGGTCGAAGACATCTCCACTCCCAGCAATGGATCCGCACCCTTGAGCCGGGAGAAGGAGAACTGAGGCGCCTTGACACCAACAAAGTCGAACTCGAACGCCGACTTCGAGGGCGATTCGACCTTTTGTCCCAGCATCGCACGCACCGCATAGTCGATGAAATTCTCCTTGAGAATCTTCGAGACGAACGGGAAGGAGCGAGACGCTCTCAGATTGCACTCGATCACCTTGATGTGATTGTCACGAGCGATGAACTGGATATTGAAGGGACCTGTGATGGAGAGCGCTTCTGCGATCCCCTTGGCGATCCGCTTGATCCTTCGAGTCGTCTCGAGGTAGAGACGTTGCGACGGGAATACCATCGTGGCATCGCCAGAGTGAACTCCGGCATTCTCGACATGTTCACTGATGGCATAACAGACGACATTGCCATCCTGGGCCACTCCGTCCAGTTCGATCTCCTTGGCACCGGCGATGAACTTCGATACCACCACCGGATGTTCGCGAGAAACATCGGCAGCGGCCTTCAGGTAGATTTCCATCTCCTCGTCGGAGTGCGCCACGCTCATCGCAGCGCCACTGAGTACATAGGATGGACGGATCAGTACCGGGTAACCACAGCGTTCCGAAAAGGAACCGGCATCTTCAATGCTGGTCAACTCGCGCCACTCGGGCTGGTCGATCCCCAGGTCGTCGAGTAATGACGAGAATCGCTCACGATTCTCCGCTCGATCGATGCTGTCGACATCGGTCCCGAGGATCTTGACTCCCCGGCTCCCCAGAGGAACCGCCAACTGGTTGGGAATCTGACCTCCGACGCTGATCACGACCCCTTGGGATCGCTCCAGTTCAACGATGTCGAGGACTCGCTCGAGCGACAACTCCTCGAAGTAGAGGCGATCGCAGGAGTCGTAATCGGTAGAGACGGTCTCGGGATTAAAGTTGATCATGACCGTGCGGTGGCCGGCGCGAGCCAGCGCATCCACTGCGTTGACGGCGCACCAGTCGAACTCGACCGAAGAGCCGATCCGGTAGGCACCCCCACCCAGCACCACAAAGGGAGCGGGGTCCTTCGGTACGACATCGTGGGTAGATCCGTTGTAGGTCATGTAGAGGAAATTGGTCTGCGCTGGATACTCTGCTGCCAGTGTATCGATCTGCTTCACCACCGGACGGATTCCCAGTTCCTCACGCCGATCTCGCACATCGAGTGCGGCTTGATAACCGGACGGAATCGGATCGGGTCGATCGACAGAACGAGCGACCTGATTATCACTGAATCCCAGTTCCTTGGCACAACGAAACAACGGTGGAGGAAGTTTCTCCAACGAGTAGTTCTCGATCTGCTTCTGACACTTTGCCACCTCGCGCACTCGTTGCAGGAACCACGGAGTAATCTTGGTCAGCTCGTGAACCTTTTCCACACTCCAACCACGCTTGAACGCCTCACCGATGGCGAAAATTCGCTCCTCCGTGGGCACTTCGAGCAACTGGTGAAGATCGTCCTCTTTGAAATGATTTTTTGCTGAAACCAGTCCATGAGCTCCGACACCCAGCATTCGACAAGCCTTCTGCAAAGCTTCCTCGAACTTGCGGCCGATCGACATCACCTCCCCGACGCTCTTCATTTCGCTTCCGAGACTGGTCGAGACACGACGGAACTTCTTCAGGTCCCACCGCGGCATCTTGATGACGCAGTAGTCGAGAGCCGGCTCGAAGCAGGACGAGGTGACCTTGGTGATGGAGTTGGGAACATCGATGAGACAGTATCCCAGTGCCAGTTTTGCCGCGACAAAAGCGAGTGGGTAGCCGGTCGCCTTCGAAGCCAGTGCGGACGACCGGGAAAGGCGCGCATTGACCTCGATGATCCGGTACTCGTCACTCTGAGGGTGTAGTGCAAACTGCACGTTACATTCCCCGACCACTCCCAGGTGGCGAATCAACTCGATCGAGATCGATCGAAGGCGATGGTAGTCGTGATCACTGAGAGTCTGGGAAGGAGCCACCACGATGCTCTCGCCGGTGTGGATCCCCAATGCATCGATGTTCTCCATGTTGCAGACCGTGATGCAGTTATCCTGAGCATCGCGGACCACCTCGTACTCGATCTCTTTCCAACCTTCCAGGTACTCCTCGACCAGGATCTGTCGAGCGTTGGCGAAGGCATTGTTGGCCATCTCGGTCAACTCTTCGACATTTCTCGCGATGCCGGAACCCTTGCCTCCCAGTGAAAATGCAGCACGTACCATCACTGGATAGGAGATCTCCTCGGCAGCAGCCAGCGAAGTAACCAGGTCCTCACAGGCTCGACTTCGAGGCGTATCGAGTTCGATCGAACGCAACACCTCGGCAAACAGGTGGCGGTCTTCAGTGGTCAGAATCGTTTCGAGTGGAGTCCCCAGTACCTTGACGCCATGCTTCTCGAGAATTCCCAGACGATCCAACTCGATGCCGCAGTTGAGCGCAGTCTGCCCACCGAAGGAGAGTAATATTCCATCGGGTTTCTCACGCTCGATGACTCGCTCGACAAAGTGTGAGTTGACCGGGAGAAAGTAAACCTCGTCGGCCAGATCGGCACTGGTCTGGATGGTGGCGATGTTGGGATTGACCAGAATGGTACGAATCCCCTCCTCGCGAAGCGCCTTGATCGCCTGCGATCCGGAGTAATCGAACTCCCCAGCTTCACCGATCTTGAGGGCACCACTTCCGAGGATCAGGACCTTGTCTGGTCGAATGACGTCTCGGCTCGAAGTAGACCCGGAACCGACACGGTTGTGAGCAGGATTTGGCTGACTCATCGGGCCACCTCCAGCAGGCGGTCAAACAGTTCCGCGGCATCGTGAGGTCCGGGATTGGCTTCCGGATGAAACTGGACCGAGAAGAAAGGTTTCTCGAGGTGACGGATGCCCTCGTTGGAACCGTCGTTGGCGTTGGTGAACCACTCTGCCCAGCCAGCGGGGATCCGCCGGCCATCGACGGCGTAGCCGTGATTCTGGCTGGTCACCCAGCAGCGCGAGGTTCCCACTTCGACACAAGGTTGGTTCTGACTTCGGTGCCCAAAGTCGAGTTTGTAAGTATCGAAGCCTGCCGCCAGTGCCAGCAGTTGATTACCGAGACAAATCCCCATCAAGGGTCGATCTCCGTTCAATGCGCGCCGTACATGATCGATGGTCTGACGGGCCATCTTCGGATCTCCGGGACCGTTGGAGAGAAGAACCGCGTCCCCCTCTTCGGCAACAAAGTCGTGATCCCATGGAACCTGCAAGACATCCGCACCACGTTTTAAAAGACTTCGAGTGATACTGGTCTTGGCTCCACAGTCGACCAAGATGACTCGCAACGCTCCTTCGACACCGCAGCGGTGGAGGATCGGTTGATCGCAACTGACCTCGGCCACGACATTGCGCTGACCCGGATCCTGATACGGTGCATTCAACACCTCTTCGCGGTCGACACTTCCCTCGATCAGCAGTCGTCCTTTGAGGGTTCCTGCGTTGCGAAGAATCCGCGTCAAGGCACGGACGTCGATCCCGGTGATACCGGGAACTCCTTCTTCGATGAGCCACTGGTCGAGGGAGCGAGTGGCTTTCCAGTGACTGTAGTCACTCGACAAACTCTGGATCACCAGCGCTTGCGCCTGGATACGGGATGATTCAAATCCATGGCAGAGGGGATCCCCTTCCGGCTTGGCAGGAACACCATAGTTTCCAACCAACGGATAGGTGAGCGCCATCAACTGACCACGATAAGACGGATCGGTGAGTGACTCGGGATACCCGACCATGCCGGTGGCAAAGACCACCTCACCGGAAACGGAACGATTCGCACCGAATGCCTGGCCGTCGAAAACGGTACCATCTTCGAGTTCCAACCGTGCCTGGCGAAAGGGTGCCATCCCTGTCACATCTGATTCTGAAACACTTTCCGACCGTGCCGGACTCGAGTCCACTATGGGATCTCTCAAGAAACTGCCTTTCGCCCTGAACCGGAACTGAAAAACCAACGGTTTTCCCCTGCCGGCACCAAATGCTGCGGGAACATCAGGTGCCATGCCCCCCCATGGAGGTCTCCTCGGGGACCGATCGCAGATCCTGAGTATCAGATTTTAGAGGGGCAACCGGGTTCAGGAAAGCAACCTCACCAAGAAGTCAAAATTTCCATCCGATCAGCAATCCGCCCCGACCGGTGCTCCCCTGATCACGACGATAACTGAACAGATCGCCATCCGAAGCGCTACAGCGCACATCCAGGGCGATCCGGTCAGACTCGAATCCCCCCCGCAGCAGTTGCTCTCGAAGCACCGTTCGCAGGTCGATGCCCTCCTCTCGGGCCGCACCAGCGGCCCCAGGCAATCCAGCCAACGCATGATGGACCTCGGGACCAACCGGATATTTTTCGCCGGAGATCGCCGGAGAGAGGATCGCCAGCGCCTCCGGACCCGGTTCCAGCACCTCCAGCAGCCGCAATAGCGCCCCCGCTGCGGTGCCACGCCAGCCGCAATGGGCGACCCCGGCACGGCGGGTGAGGGGGTCAGCGATGGCCACCAGCGGGCAGTCCGCCGTCAGAGAAAGGGCGAATACTCCCGGCTCGGTCAGCACCACCACGTCTCTCCGGGCAAGACGAGTCGATGGGGCCAGCGCCCCCTCCCCCCGATGCTGCAAACCGACCTCGGCCACCTCGGTACCGTGGCACTGTCCCGCCACCACCATATGCTCGAGTGAAATGGAGACCGCCTCCGCAAATCTGCGGCGATTTTCGCGCACCGCAGCGGGATCGTCCCCGGTCGAGAATCCCAGATTGAGAGAATCGAAAGGGGTCTCACTGACCCCACCCCAGCGATCGGGAAAACTCGCAATCAACCCCTCGCAGCCACCACCGCTCCTCAAAGGAGCGGCCAGGTCGACGACGCGCAGTGGTTTCACGAGGAGGATGGAATCTGCGGAGAATCCGCCGGGGGAGGCGAACCACTGCCGCCATCGTCTTTCAGCACCGGCACCACGAACTCCCGTACCAACGTCTTGAAGATCGCCGCCAGCGGTACAGACAGCAGCATTCCGATGATACCGAACCAGTGGCTGAAGATGAGGAAGGTCACGATGACGGTGACTGGATGGAGGCCGACCTCATCCCCGAGCAATCGAGGAATCAGCACGACACCCTCGATCGCCTCCATCGCGATGAAGACTCCTGCCGTCGCCAGCAGCATCCACATCTCATGGTGTTCGAACCAGCACATCCCGAGTGCCGGAATCGCCGCCAGCCACACTCCGATGTAGGGCAAGAGGGAGAGGAACCCGGCGGCGAAGCCGACCAGGAATCCATAGGGAACACCGGTCAGTTGCAAGCCGATACCGGTCAGCACCCCCTTGACGACACAGACCAGCAATCGACCGCGAAAAAACGCCGAGAGAATCTGGTGGATCTCGAGAGCGATCTTTTCCGTCTGGCCACGAGCGTTGGCTGGAATCCACTGGCGTACACGTGCGACCATCGGATCGATCTCGATGAGGAAGAAGAATACGTAGACCGGCAGCAGAAGTAGCCAACTGCCCAGTTCCAGTAACCGCTGGAACGGCCCCACGGCATCATCCGAGACGCGGGTGCCCGAGCCGATCCGTTCGATGGCGTCCGCCAGTTCAGCACCCTCGCGACTCTGCGTTGGGCCCACTTCCTCACCAGAGCCGAACCAGGCCTCGATCACTCGACCTGCGGTAGCATCGAGTCCAGATTCAACTCTTCTGGCGAGCGCCTCCTCTGGATCGAGATCTTCATCGGCACCGTATCGCTCAGCGATGCGGTCCTTCCAGCGCTGAAATCCGACCGCCACTCCTGGAAAATCACGATCGAGGTAATCTTGCGCCTCTCGCATCCAGCCCGGGTCAAACTCGCCGTCCCCGTCGCGATCGATGTACCACTGTCCCGAGGAGTCCTGCAGTGCTTGCGGGTTCTGCTCTGCCAGTGGCTGCGAGATCGGGGTATCCCCCACCAGCCGACTGGCGAGGGTGGCTCCGCCACGGGCGACCGCCACGGTGCCCGCCAGCAGTGCCCCGATCAGCACCATCGAGGAGAGGAGGAAGATCAGCACCACTGCCGGCAGCCGACTCAGCCCGCGCTTCTCCAGACCATCCGCCAGCGGATCGAGGATGTAGGCGATGAAGAGGCCCGCCAGTAATGGGGCAAAGATGGAGCGAAGCCACAACAGCATAGCGATGGTCGCCAGAGCGACCAAAACGAACATTAACGGTCTCAGGAAGCGCTTCGGTAAGATGCGGTCCACTGGTCCTTCTCCTGGCAATATTCGAGTTGTGGCTCGATGGCAAAGACTTGCTCGAAGCTCATCCCCCCAAATCCTCCGACGAAATCATCGAGGCGATCGGAATCACGTTTCCCGAGCAATTGGTAGTCGATCAACTGGTAGACCATCTTGCCGATATCCTCGGTATCGTGGATCCCCCAGGAGGCGAAGACACAACTGGTCAGGCAGCCGTACTCCAGGATGGCATAACGACGAACCGATTCCAGTAGTTGCTGGGCGCCGACATGATGACGGTCATCGGTCAGGATCGGTTCGTAGTTCTCGATACCATGAACATGGCGAACCGAGTGATCGAGCGCATCGAATAGGAATGCATAAGCCTCACGAGGATACTCGTGACACTCCTGCATCAGCGTCTCGAACCGTTGTTCAGGTTTATGGTCCTGCATGCGACCGCCTCCTAGTCCGGGTTCCCCGCGCGGCGAGCGGTTTCCCTCCGGACCTCGATGGGCGAATGGTAGGAGATGGCAGCATTCCAGCAAGCGTATCGGAGCCGGATTCGAAGATTCCATCGCATAACTCCTGGACAGTCACCAGTGGTAGGGGTCGTGAGCTCAGGCCACCCCAAGCGAGCGGGGTAAGCGCCTTCTTAATTGCCCCAGGTCGGTGGCCGATAAGACCATCGCCGTCGCTTCCAGGCACAGATCCACCGAGCCGGAGCGCTCGACATGTCGAGCGATGTGGGAGAGGAGCGTGGCCTTTTCCGCCGCTTGCCAGCGCCCCGGACCGACGGCGGGTCGGTAGGCCCAGATCGCATCGGTCAGGACACGAATCGTCGCCAGCGCCATCTCCCGATCGGTCTGGCCCCCCGCATCCCCCGCCACCGCCACCAGATCTCGAGGATCTCGCACCGGAGAGTGAAGGATCTGGGCGAGTGCCTCCTCCCCGCCACAACGCTCCAGCGCCTGCTGCAGGCGGATCGCCGCCCCTGGCCTGCCGCCGACCGCTCCGAAGAGCCAGCGCCCGCTGCTCTCATCGATCGGCACCGTCGCTAACACCTCGAGGAACGGCTCCAGTGTCAGCGGCCCCATGGTCACTCGCTGGCAACGGGAGATGATGGTCGACAGCAATTGGGCGGGTCGGTGGGAAATCAGCAGGAACACCACCCCGGCCGGGGGTTCCTCGAGGATCTTGAGCAGTGCATTGGCGGCCGGCTCGGCGAGCCGCTCGGCGGGGTCGATCACCACCACCCTTCGATCGCCGCTACGAAGCGACAATGATCGCATCATCTCGCGCAGTGTCGCCACCTCGATGCCTCGACTCTCGACCGAGGCGAGAATCTGCAAGGCGCCGTGATTGCCGCTGGCCAGCGCCAGGCAACTGCCACACTCACCACAGGGGTTCATCTGCTGTTGCGCTCCACTGCCGACGGGTGAGCGGTTACAGAGCAGGGTTTTCGCCAGTTGCTGGGCCAGCAAACTCTTGCCGATCCCCTCCGGTCCCGCCAGCAGATAGGCATGGGAGATCCGGTCACGGCCGAACACGCGCGACATGCACTGACGGATCGTATCGTGACCGAGCACCTCATCGAAGGACATCGACCACCTCCTGGCGGATCCGTGCCTCGACCTGATCGGCGTCGAGGCTGCCATCGATACGAACCACTCGATCGCCCTCGATTCCTACCACCTTCTCGAAGGCTGCGACGGTTCGTTGGGCCAGACCCGGGCGCGATTCAAAACGATCAGTCGCTCCGGAACGCAGAGCCAGTCGCTGCGACAGTTGCTCCACGTGGATCTCCAGCACGATGTTGAGGGAGGGGCGACGATCGCCCAGCACCACCTGACACAGTTGTGCCGCTCGCGCTTCGCCCAGTTCTCCCGCCAGCCCTTGATAGACCACCGTCGACAGGTGGAAACGATCGGCGAGCACCCACTGCCCCGCTTCCAGCGCCGGCTCGATCACCTCGTCGAGCAACTGGGCCCGGGAAGAGAGAAACAGCAACGCTTCCGCCTCGGCACACAACGGCTCATCACCATCGAGAAGGATGTCCCGAACCCGTTCCCCGAGGGATGTTGAACCGGGTTCCCTGACGGTGATCACCTGCTCTCCCTCGCTTCGTAGCCAATCGGCGAGGCGCTCGACCTGGGTCGACTTGCCACACCCGTCGGCTCCCTCGAGGGCGATGAATCGAGACATCATGACAGCGGCACCTGGGTATCCGCCATGTAGGAGGAACGAACAAAAGGACCCGAGAACACCATCGAGAAGCCGATCTGCTCGCCGATCTCTCGCCACTGTTCGAACTGATCGGGATGGACGTACTCAACCACCGGCAAACTGTCGCGATCGGGTTGCAGGTACTGTCCGATGGTCACGATCCGAACACCGGCACGATAAAGGTCCTCGAGTAACGATTGGACCTCCTCTGGGGATTCACCGAGGCCCAGCATCAGGCCTGACTTGGCCCACATGCGGGGGCGGCCCTCGGCCGGTTCTCCGGCAGCGGCCACTCTCGAAAGCAGATCAAGACTACGTTGATAACGCGCCCCTGGACGCGTCTTGAGGTAGAGAGAAGGGACCGTTTCGATGTTGTGATTGAAGACATCGGGACGCGCATCGATGACGCGATCGATGTCAGCTTCACGCCCACGGAAGTCTGGGGTTAACACCTCGACCTTGACGCCGGGGATGCGATCTCGCAACTGCTCGATACAGCGTACAAAGTGGCCGCTGCCCTGATCGGGAAGGTCGTCGCGGTTGACCGAGGTGACCACGACATGCTGGAGTCCCAGTTCCACCGCGGCTTCGGCGACTCGTCGAGGTTCGTCGGGATCGGGAGGAGAAACCGGTCCCCCTCGCACCGAGCAGAAGGGGCAGGAGCGAGTGCAACGATCCCCCAGCACCAGGAAGGTGGCGGTACCCCGCGACCAGCAGTGGTTGCGGTTGGGGCAACGAGCTTCCTCGCAAATGGTATGGAGCGAGCGTTGCTGGAGTGCCCCTGCGGTGGAGTGCCCGGATGCACTGGAAGCCAGCGGCATCCGCAGCCACGAGGGGAGCCGGTCACGCTTCCAGCCACCAGAGGAGGAGACTTCGCTGCGGTTTCCGGTCTCGATCGGGTCGTTCGCTGGCATTCATGACCTCCGGGAATCGGCATCACTTAGCCGAGTGGGCACCCTAGCCCCAGTGGGAGGCTGCGGCAAGCAGCACCACCGATCCACAAGAAGGAGTTCTCACCCATCTTGGCTGAAACTTCAGTGATGGGTGGAAAGAGCTTCCTGCAGTTCTGGCATCGCCTTCGTCATCGCATCTCGACCCGACTCGACGATGCTCGACAGATTGGTCATGTCGCTCCAGGTTCGCTGTCCGACCCTGGGACGGACCACGATATCTGCTTCCTCCAGTTCGATCTCCGTCAGCCAGTTGCGGGAGATGGTGGCGACCCGCTGGAGCGATTCCATGCCGGTGTCGATCTCTTGCCGTGGCAAGAGTCGACGCGACGGATCGATGGCCAGTACCACCGAATCGGGGCTGGCCGCTCGCGCCGCCGCCACCGGGACACTGGAGACAGCACCCGCGTCACAGAGGAGTAGTCCATCGAGTTCGACCGGGGGGAAGACCCCCGGGATGGCGCTCGATGCCGCCACTGCCGTGGCGAGCGATCCCGAACGCAGCGTCACCATCCGCGCACTGAGTAGATCGAGAGCCACCACCTGCAGCGGCACCCGACAATCCTCGAACTGCCCATCCCCGATCAGGATATCGACCAGTTGGGTGAGAACCCCATCCTCGATCACCGATGGTCTTCTCGCCAGATTCGCCAGATGGAGTCCCCGTCGCAGCAGCGATCGAAGCGCCTGGAAGGGACCATTATCTTCATCGCTGGCGGCCGCCAGCATCATGCCACCGAGACGAAGGTTGCGGAATTCGGTCGAGGACATCAACTCGATGGCACGCATGGCCAGTACTGCAGCATTCGGGTCGAGACACCACCGAGCACCGGCGATGGCACCGGCGGAGATACCGGAGACCGCTTCGATCTGGATTCCTGCTTCTTCCAGCACCTGGAGTGCCCCGATGTGGGCGAGGCCGCGAGATCCACCCCCACCCAGGGCCACGGAGACTGTCGTCACTGCGACCCTCCCGCTTGCTGGCGAAGATCGACGATTCTCTGCTCCTTCAACTGAGTCTCCATTCCGAGTCGATCGAGCATCTCACTGCGTGGGATGATCTCGACAGTAGAAGGACGCACCTCCGCCGCATGTTGCACGGTGTTGGCGATCCACTCCTCGATTCCATCCTCACTCTTGCCCTCTGGTAAACTGATGGAGATTCCCATCTCATCGACATCGAGGGGATCATCGTTTTTCTTGCTCAGTACCACTTGCCACTCGTCGACCCGTTCCGAGTCGGTGAGCAGGTCGGTGATGATGTTGAGATTCACCAGCGTTCCCTTGATCTTGGTCAACGACATGTCGGTCTGGTTCGATGCTCGGCTCAGATCAGAGGAGAACCTTGGCACCGTCCGACCACAAGCAGGACACGGCTCCCGTGTCATGCCTCCGTTGACCAGGTCGCCAGTGCGATAGCGCAAGATCAAGGATCCTCGGCCATCGAGGGGAGTGTAGACCAGTTCCCCGGTGGTTCCATCCGGCACCCGCTCGCCTGTCTCCGGGTCGACCACCTCGAACAGGTCGAGATCTGGATAGGTATGAAAGCCAGTCTCTCGCCCACCCGAGCACTCGATCCAGCACTTCTTCGATTCGGTAAATCCGAGCACGCTGGTGACCTTCGGATTCTTCGATCCATTCTCCCTCAGCATCGATTCCAGTTTCTCCCGGTAGCCGATGGTGACTCGATCTCCACCGAGGAACACCACTTCGATGGAGGAGAGATCGCGTCCCTCCTCGATTCCCTGGCGGATCAAGTGGTAGACATACCCCGGGATTCCAGTCAGGTGAGAGGGCCTCATCTTTTCCAGCGCCCGCAAGATCCCCTCGGTCCCCATCGCACGCCCCCCACCGGTGTGGAGGGTAAAGATCTCGTTGGCGAGTCCGACACCATGCACCTGCCAGAAGGCCAGGTGCGGAGCGTATGGAAAGACGCTGACCAGGCGATCTTCCTTGGAGGCGATGCCGATCACCTCGCCCATCCGTTTGCCACACTCCTGCAAGATGTCGAGATCGTATCGGCTCAGAAAAAATGACGTCGGCAATGCGGTTCGACCGGTGGTGAAGAAAGCCTGGACCGGTCGGTATTCGGTACCGAGGCGTTTGCGAACCTCTTCCTTGCCGTGGCGCAGTGCAGTCCACATCATTGCCGCTTTTTGCATCGGCGAGAGCACCTTACGAATCGAATCTTGATCGGGCTGCAGGACAAAGTTCTTGGGACGATCCGGAGCATCTGCAGTCGGTGCAATGTCGCTCTTGGATGAAAAGGGGATCAGTTTCATGTCGTCGTAGGACTGCAGGGAGTCGATGTCGACGTCCGCCAACATTTTGCGGTAGTGCGGATGGAACGGCATGATCTTCTGGCGCAAGTGCTTGCGCAGTAGCGCCATCTGCATCGATTCCAGTCGATTCCGATCGGGTTGCCCCCAGTTACGGGCCAGTTCTCCTCTAGGCTGATAACGCCCCGGCATCCCCAAGTCGGTCTCCTCTCTCACTCTTCCACATCTGCGGCTCACGTGCGCCAGCCAGCAGAAACATCCGGATCCGCTGCTAGCAACGCAAAGGGTACCATCCTCTGGCACTCACAATGAAGCCCAAATAGCCACAGATCCACCCCAAGAGGCGATTCGACGGCTGCCGGAGGAGCATCGTACTCTTCTTCGGGAGATTCCTGCTCGCCGGATGAGTGTCTCCCACGATTTCACCAGATACGGAAGGTATGCCATGACCCCCTGGAAGTTGATGCTGGTTCTTTGCGGCATCGCAGGATTCTCTTTCATCGCCCTCGACGGACCTCGTCAGGTGCTGGAAGCGTTTCCACATCTCCCCGAGGCCATCTCATCAGTACTGCTCAGTGGATCCCCCTTCGACACCGTGCTGGCGATCGTCAGCCTGGTGCTGGTCAGCATCGGACTGATGCCGACTGGTCACTTGCAGGTCCAGCGGGGTGAGTTCCTCCAGGCAGTGTCCCTCGGTTGCGCCATCGTGGTCAGCGTCTGTCTGGCGCTGGCGATCCACTTCTCCGCAGGATCTGGCCCGGTATTGCCGGGAATCGTCACTTCGGTGGCCATCATCCAGGGGCTGCTGGGTATCTGTGCGGCGACGATCCTGGTGGTGAACCAGGAGACACGGTCACTGGCCGGTCTCCCCCTCATCGCCAACTCGGGGCTCTGTGCCATCGCCATCTTCTTTGTCCTGGCCCCGGTCGCCTGAACCGAAGGAAATTAAAATGTTGTACTGCGACGATTGCGGATCGATCACTGACAAGAATCACGGCCCCGATGAGGGAGGCGTGCATTGCCCCCGCTGTGCGGGAGCGACCGAAGAGTCTCCGGCCACCAGTGGCCTGTCGCTACTCGACGAGCCCGCCTCCACCCAGACGACGAGCAATGCTACCCCCGGATTTGGCGCTCGGGATCTCGATCTCTACTCGAGCGAGACGATCGCCCAGAAGCGCCAGCGTAAGACTCCCACCGGGGAGACCAAGTTGCACCTCGTCAGTGACGAGGTCGACGATTTCTCGACCGAACCGGAGCCCCCATTCGAATCGGTCGCTCCGTCCGACGATTTCACCACTCAGAATTTCTCAGCACCGCAGTTCCCTTCCGCGGAGTTCTCCTCCGACGATTCGGGATCACCGGAGTCCACCTCTCCGAGGTGGCGTTTCGAGTGCTTGGCCTGTTCCGGCACACTCAGCGTCGAACCGGTCGCCACTCGCAGCAAGGTCGGTTGCCCTCGCTGCCAGACCAAGATGGTGCTCTCGCCCGACGGTGAAGTGACGCTGCCGAAGATTCACACAGCGATGCCGACCGCTGCACCGAGTGAAACCCCGGCCACGCTCTTTGGCGGTGCCGAGACCCCCACCGATCCATTTGAACTGTTCGAGACCAGTGATGATTTATTCAGCACCGCAGAGGATTCGACTCCCTCTCCTATCATCACAGCCCCACAAGAGGGTGCTGTCTCCGCTCCCTCGGTGGCAGCACTGCAAGCCGCCGGAGAGCCATGCAGTAGCGATGGAGAGATCATCACGATGGCTCCCGTCCGCGACGTAGAGGTCGAGACCACCGATTCGATCACCGATGCCCCCGAGCTGCCGCTGGAGTTCCAACCACAACTGGGAGTCGAGACATCGCTCGGATTCCTCGATGAGGTGACCATCGCAGGAGCCTCTTTCGATCCCTCGGATGGGGAAGAATCGACTCAGGAGCAGGTCGAACACCCCTCCTTCGAGAATGGAACGACCCTGCAACCGGCCACCGTCGTGCTGTGGAGCGGGCTCTTTGCCCTACCCAGCCTGGCGGCGTTGCTGATCACCCACGCACCGACGGATTCGGCGCTGTGGAGTGTCATGACCCGGGCTGGGATCAGTTTCCAGACTCGCTGCGGCGAGATGCTCGATCAACTGGCACCGTGGATGGGTAGTTTCTAGCGCCAAGCCAACTTGCACGATTCGCAGGGATCGCTACACTGCCCCGTTCGAGGACACCTCGAAAACGGGCGATTAGCTCAGTTGGCTAGAGCACTACCTTGACAGGGTAGGGGCCACTGGTTCGAGTCCAGTATCGCCCACCATTTCGAAACTCATGCAGCGTTCGGTCTGACGACCGGACGCTGTTTCCGTATTCCACCGATGAAGTCGTATTATTCGATTCATTGCGGCCACTGAGGATTTCGAAGTCCTGATGAGGCTCGAGTACTGATGAGGTCCCCCAGCAACGGAGCCCTCGCCATGTCGATTCAAAGCAGTCGTCGCTGGTGAGAGTGCAAGCAAGGACACGGCCTGGACCCCTGACCGAAGGTCAGAGATCCAGGCCGTGCAACTAAACCACCTTGCCACTGCGAAGCAACGACTTGGAAGCGACTACCTGGAAGTGACTACTGGATCACTTCGTGGGCTTGGGCTTGGGCTTCTTGCTCGGCGGAGCAGGGGTGACGACGGGGTCGCTACCCGCATTCGGCTTGCCCAGCGCGAGTTCCTTGGCTTCCGCGGCAGTGGGTGCCTTGCCACCGCCGCCGGCGACATCTTCCATCTGCGCATCGGTGATCTTCTCGAAATCTTGATGAGTCATGGTCACTCCTTCTTGACGCAACCTGCTGTTGCGAGTCCTTCTCCAACGAAGCGCCAGGAACACTCCCGGAACCGCCCGCTGAAGTAGGATCCGGCTGCCGATACCGATCGGACACATTTTCTGTGCCACATGCCAAATCCACGAAATCCGGCGGGATTGGCGGATCCTGCGCCAACCCACGGTCGCAGTAGATCCACCGGCATTAAATACACACGGCCTGAATCCCTGACCGCTGGTCGGAGATCCAGGCCGCGTGATGAACCCGTGACATCGATGTCGTCGAACGGGTCTACTTGCCCTTCGGTTTCGGCTTCGGCACCGGATCCGGTGTCGGAATACTTCCAGAATTGGGCTTGGCCATCGCAAGCTTCTTCCGATCATGCCGACTCAATTTGTTTCCACCAGCAACACCATCGAGTTCTGCATCAGAGATATTCTCAATCTCGCGCTTGTTCATGGTTCGTTCCTCTCTTGCAACCTCTGGGTTGCTGATTCACCTTGAGGAACTGCCCAGGAACACTCCCAGAAACTCGTCCTCTACCCCTTTGATCCGGATCTGTGCGGTAGCCGGACCGAAGATTTTATTGACCGGAAACAGCCTCCTTCCTTGCAAGGGTCGTGCTCTCCAGCGAGGATCCTGGGCGGGGTCTGCGTCCATTCAGCAGTCCCATAGGGTCTCACCGACCTCTGTAAATCGATCGAGGCGAAATCGAACAGGACACACGGTTGATGAATCAGTACGGAATCCGCTGGCCCTATCGATCCCGCAGCGCCTACCACCACCACGACGACATGGAACTCGCCGATGAATGGCAACGAGAGGTCTATCTCCACGCCCACCAGACGATGATCGAGAACCACTTCAACAGCGTGCTCGATATCGGCTGTGGCTCCGGCTACAAGTTGGCCCACTACCTGGGAGAGTTCGACACCATCGGACTGGAGTTGGAGTGCAATATTGCTGCGCTTCAGCAGCGATACCCGCAGCGAAGGTGGGAGCCGTGTGATCTGAACCAGCCCGTCTCACAGCCGGTCGACCTGGTCATCTGCGCCGATGTCATCGAGCATCTGGTCGATCCAGATCAACTGATCCGATTTCTCCAGCAGACCCAGTTCCAGCGATTGATCTTCTCGACACCCGATCGAAGTCTGCTGTATCGCCCATGGAAACGGCGCTACTGGGGCCCCCCTCGAAACTCGGCTCACCAGCGAGAATGGACCTTTCGCGAGTTTTCACGCTACATCTCCGGCTCCTTCGAGATCCTCGATCATCGGATCTCCAATCGACAGCAAGCGACCCAGATGGTGACCTGTAAATTCCCTCACCCTTTGCCGGTCGGCGGTGAGTCGGGCGCCATGGTGGAGAATGACGGTGCGGAGTGATTCCCGGTGCGGAGTGAATTTCGGTGCGGTCGCACCACCCGGGCACTGCCGTAGCGGCTGATTCAGCCCATCCACTACCAGCGATGGGTACCGATGATCATCGGATCAAGATCAGGACCGCGCGCTATCGGGCGAGCGCCGTGCGGCGCTTCACCTCGATGTTGCCGGCGGCCCACGCCAACACCAGATAGAATGGCATCTCGAGCCACATCCAGGTCGGGATCTCCATCGATAAGGCATTCATGATGCCCCCCACCAGCGACAAGACACCGACGATCATCGCCAGCACCATTGGATTCGACGCACCGAGTCGAGCCGCCAGCCAGCCGCCTCCAAAGGCCTGGGCAAGATGCGCCATCATCGGCAGGATGAAGGCGGAGTCTGGCAAGGTAGCGGCCCACGCACTGAAGCCCTCCTGGTCCTGCATCGACAAACCTTCGGGCATCGGGAAAAAAATCAGGTTGGCCATGATGATCGCCATGTTGAGCGCCATGCCCACGACCATGCCAGCGATGACAGCACCGATGTTGCGAAGCATAACTACCTCCAGAGAAAACGGCTGTACCGATACCCGTGCCACCCATGATAGGTCCGAAGAAAAGTGCGTCAATCTCAGATTTTTCTCATGACTTCGGCGCAAACAGCGACCTCGTCACTGACCTGCAAATACACAACTATCCACGAGCCATCGGTTGCATCTTCCTGTAGGTGAGACTGCGCCACAGCCATTCGAGCGGACCGAAGCGATAGCGTGCCAGCCACAGCTGGAAGCTCCAGATGGCGATCACCAGCACCAGTTGCTGCCACCGTTCAACACTGCCGAAGTATCCCAGCACCCGGAACACCACCACTCCGATGACGGTGTGCAGGATGTAGTGGGTGAACGCCATCTGGCCGACCGCTCCGAGATGTCGCTGCAGCGTCGGCATGGCACCGCTACGCACCGCACCCACCACCAGGCCGATGTAGGCCATCGACAGCGCCACGCTGCCCCAGTAGTTCCACTGAACACCGAGGTAAAAGCTGTACCCGATGGCATGGTCGTGGGCGTAGTTTTCCCTCATGCCGTTGCCGATCAGCAGCAGACCGATCACCGCTCCCACCACCAGCAAGCGGCGATAGAAACCAGCGGACCGCTCGCCGCTGAGGATCTTCGAGCGATAGAAGGCCATCCCCAGCAGCATCATCCCCATCACTCGCCAGAAGATGTTGGTCGCGAAGATGAAGGTCTCGACGAATAGAGAATCTTCACTGTTGCTGGCAAATCCCGAGGCAAATCCTGCCGAAGTCCGGGCAATCTCCTCGTCGAGTGCGGCCGGAGCCGGTCGCCAGAACTGAGCCAGTTCCGCCTGACCCTGCTCGGGCCACTGATCGAAGGAGAGACCAAACATCATCGACAATCCTGAACCGAGCAGCAGGAAGAGCATTCCACAGATCAGCAGCGTTCGAGCCGAACGATGGCGAAAGAGGTAGACGGGAAACGCGCAGACTCCGTAGGCGAACAGGATATCACCACTCCACAGAAGATGCGCATGGAGCAGCCCGAACATCACCAGCCAGAAGTTTCGATTGCAGTGCAGCCAGCGTACCTGCGACAACGACGCGCCACGCGCTTCCGCACGATCAGCAAACAACATCACACCGGCTCCAAACAGCATCGAGAAGAGCCCCATGAACTTCATGTCAAAGAAGATGTGACCGAATCCCCAAACCCAGCGATTGATCCCCTCCTGCTCACCGAAGGAGGTCGGATTCATGTAGGCGCAGAAAGGCATCGCAAACGCCTGGATGTTCATCACCAGGATGCCGAGCAAGGCGAAACCACGCAGCACATCGATGCTGGCGATTCGTTTTCCTTGAGGAACTGGAATCGATTGAATCATGGCACCTTCCTCGAATGGCTGATCGACGCACTGCTGCGTCCAGTTACCCGATCATGCCAGAGATCCTCCAACATTTCATCTTCCTCGACTACCATGCCCGATGGTGGCGACCATCGGCTATAAAGTGGCAGGAACAGGCCCGGAATCAGCGGCCGAGGGAGTGGACCCGTGAACCTCAACAGACCCGCCTCCAGTTCCAACAGCGCCCCAGCAGAGCGTTGGGTGACCTTGCTGGCGCTGGTCCTGCCCGCAGTGATCGCCCTCCATCCGCTCGCCAACAATGACCTACCGATGCATCTGGCGATCGGCGACTGGATCAGCGAACAGGGCAAAATCCCCATCACCGATCCCTTCTCCGCCAACGGACATGGGGGTCGCTGGATCGCCCATGAGTGGTTGGCGGCGCTGATCTTCTCGACCGTCCATTCGCTGGGAGGCGCTCATGGCCTGGTCACCCTGGCAGTGGCGCTGGCGGCGCTCCTCGGCTGGTTGCAGGAGAAGATCGCGAGACTGCTCGGGATCCCTGCGGTCGCGCGAATCCTGTTGCTGGTGCCGCTGTGGCTGGTCGCCGGAAGACGACTGATGCTGCGCCCGCACCTTCTGGGGCTGTGCAGTGTGCTAGCACTGTACTGGATCACCCTGATCGGCCGCGAACGTCCCCGTAGGTTGTGGCTTGCCGTTCCGCTGATGGTGCTGTGGGCCAACATTCACTCCTCTTTCATCCTTGGCATCGCATTTCTCATCTTCGATCTTCTGATCTGGCCTGACGGCCATCGAGCCACCTGGGTCCAACGGATGGCCATCCTTTCGAGTTCGATCGGTGCGACCTTCTTCCAACCTCATGGAATCGATCTGTTTCTGTTCCCCTTTCAACTCGGTCTCGATCCGGTGTTCACCGGGCAAGTGCTGGAATGGGTCAGTCCACTGGCTCACTCCATCGGAGGAAGCCGATTCAGAGCCACTCCCAGCTTCTGGATCGGCATGCCGCTGCTGGGCCTGGCTCTGATTGCGGTGATTCGCCAGCGGTTCGGTGCGCTCGAGGGACAGGTTCCGCGAGCCGCACGACTGGCAACGGTGGTGGCGATCGCCATGGCGCTCCTGCAACAGCGCCACTTCGCCCTCGCCGCACTCCTCTCCTCGCTGGTGCTGGGGGTGTGGATCAGCCCCTATTGCCTGCGTTGGCCCGAAACGATGCGCAAGGTCCGGGTGAGGGCTGCGGTACTGATCAGCGCGGTGCTCGCAATGCTCCTGGCTTACGGCTACCCCGCCACCATCACCGGCCCCGAGATCCAGTGGCGCAAGATCGGCAGTGGCTGGTCGACCCGGATGCCGCGTACTGCGGTGGCTGTCCTCGCCGATGAATGGAAGGTCTCGGGTGACGTGCTCTGTGAATACGAGTATGGCAGCGTCGTCGTCCACGCCTCCGCAGGCCGATTGAGACCGACGATGGATTCGCGAAACACGGTCTATGGCGCCGCTCGCTTCAAGGCTCACGATGCGGTGCTCAGCGGACGAGATCTGCCACAGATGGAACGGTGGCTGGTTCAGGTGGATGCGGTGCTGATTCGCACCCTGCAACAGGATACGACCCGCGGATTACTGACCCGGCGACTCGATGAAGATGATGAGTGGTTATCGATTCATTTCGATCAGTACTGTCGGATGTGGCTGAAGAAACAAGCGGCTCCATCGTTGCGAAAGAAGCGCTAGCGCTGCGGCTCGTCGCCGCGCGGTGGTGGTGAGTCCTCCCCCAGAAACTGGCGACTACTTCTCATCTGGGTTCCTCGACCCGGTGGAGATGAGGTGACTCCGGCCACCGCCTCTGCATCTCTTCCCGATTTCTTCGCCTGTCTCAGCGCTGAACTGGCGGAATCGACCAGTTCTTGAGCGACCGTCCCGTGCTCCGGATAACTCGAGATGCCGATGGAGATGGTCACGTCTTGAAACTCCCCGTTGTGAAGTGCAATCGGTCGGTGGCGAACATCATGGCGCAGGCGACCCGACAAGATGCCCGCATCGATCGGTCCGGTCTGGGGCAAGATCACCAGTAGTTCGTCACCGCCCCAACGGCCCGCCGTATCGGTCTCGCGACAGGCACTCTGGATCCGCCGAGAGATCTCCACCAGCACCTCATCACCGGCCACATGCCCCTGCTGATCGTTGATTCCCTTGAAGTGATCGAGGTCGATCAACAGCACGGTGAAGACACCACCGTATCGACGGGTACGTTGCATCTCGAGTCTCAGTGCCTCATCGATGGATCGTCGATTACGTAATCCGGTAAGAACATCGAGGTTGACCTGCGAGAGCAGCTGTTCCATCTCCTGGCGAGGAACGATGCGTGGTGCTTCCAGCAGTGGTCTTCGATTGGTCAGATAATCTGCGGCGGCGACTCTCACCCCCACCACTCGGCCCAGAGCCGTCTCCATCTTGCGCTTGTGACGAACCACCCCTTTCCACAGTCCGAGGGCCTCGGTTTCGTCGAAGCGGCGGTGGGTCAGCAGTTCCATCAGATCGCTGTGATACTCTTCTCCGAGCGGACCGAGGCGATCCAGCAGCAACTTCAGTTGCTCATCGTCGACGCCACGATCTCCCGCAAGGATCGACAAGATATCGATCCCCTGCGCTTCCAGTTCTCGGAACCTGTGAAGTTGCGACATGATGATCCTCCGCGGCGCAGCCGACGCCCGGGGTTCATCCTACCACTGTCGAGGGGAGGGTGCAGGGTGCTCAGGCTGCCGCTTCTGGATCGGGTGTGGATCTCCAGGAGCCGACCGTTTCGAGCAACTGGTGACCATCGAGGTCGAGGTGAACCACTTCCAGTCCCTGACGGGAGCGAAGGGAACGGCGCAATCCGGTATTCTCGCTGCCGATCACGATCAGCGGCACCCTCAGTCCCCGGTCGAGTTGGAAGTCGACCAGATCGAATTCCTCCAGCTGGCACACACGAGCATCGACGATGATCAGGTCGTAGGCGCGCTCGATGAGCACATCACGAACCACTACCATATCGATGCAGACATCGATCTCGTGGCGCTCGAACTCGAACACGTTACGCATGGCGTAAGCAGAATCACGGTCGAGGCCGAGTACTAGAATTCTTTGACGTTTCATCGGTCCTGACTCCTTCTGAAGTCTTCCCCGGGGCGATGTAGGACGGGAAAGTGTCTCCAATGCCTTAATTCGGCATTCGAGGAGCAACACTTGAGGAAAGAATCGATTACGAGGGCTTGTCAGGCTTCCTGGCAGAAATAGGCCAGGATTCGGATCAGCGTGCTTCGCATCTGCTGGCGATCCACCACCTGGTCGATGAATCCATGCTCGAGGTTGAACTCGGAGGACTGGAATCCTGACGGCAGTTCGGCATTGATGGTCTGCTTGATCACATTGGGCCCGGCAAAGCCGATCAACGCCTTGGGCTCAGCGATGATCACGTCACCGAGGGCGGCGAAACTGGCCATCGCCCCGCCCATCGTCGGGTTGGTCAAGATGCTCACGAACAGGCCGCCAGCCTCATGCAGTCGCTGGATCGCCGCGGAGGTCTTGGCCATCTGCATCAACGAGAACATCCCCTCGTCCATGCGGGCTCCCCCGCCTGATCCACTGACGAAGATGAAAGGACGGTTCTGCTCTCTCGCCATCTCGATCCCACGAGCAATCTTCTCACCCACCACGGACCCCATCGAGCCCATCAGGAATCGAGAATCACTGACTCCGAAAACTACCGGGACTTCACCGATCTCGGCCAAGCCAACCAGGCAAGCGTCGAGCAAACCGGTCTTCTTCTGCGTTTCATCGAGGCGCTCTCGATAGGTACGGCGCGCTTCGAACTGCAGAGGATCGGCAGGTGCCAACTCCTTGAATTGTTCGTCAAAGGTCTCCGGATCACACAGCAAGCGGATCCGCTCGTCGCTGGAGATGGGGAAATGGAAGCTACATTCGGGACACACGTTGCCCCGCTCGACCACCAGGTTGCGGTAAATCATCTTCGAGCAACCGCTGCAGCGCATCCATAAGCCAGAGGGTACGTCGCGGCGTCGGTTGGGGCGTGGTTCGCCTTGTTTCTCGCTCATGCCACCGTCCTCGGTCCGCTCATCGCTTGAAGTAGCGCCGCAACATTGGCGGGTACATCTTCGCCTCCGAAGACCGCACTGCCCGCCACGAACACATTGGCACCGGCATGCAAAGCTTGAGGGAGAGTCTCGACGGTGATCCCTCCATCGACCTGAATTTCCATCGACTCTGCGGCCACTGCCCGAATCGCCGCGATCTTTTCGAGTGGTTGTTCCATGAAGGACTGACCGCCAAAGCCAGGTTCGACCGTCATCACCAGCACCATGTCGCAGGCGTGCACAAAGGGTAACAACTGTTCCACATCGGTTCCCGGGCGAATCGCCAGCCCACCCTTGCGTCCGGCCCGGTGAAGTTTATCGAGCAAGGGAAGCGGATCCGATTCCGCTTCGATGTGAAAGGTCACCATGTCACTTCCGGCGGAGATGAAATCGTCAAGATACTGAGCGGGGTTTGAAATCATCAGATGGACATCGAGATAAGCAGCGGTGGCGGTCCGCAGCGACTTCACCACTGGAGCACCGATCGTCAGGTTGGGAACGAAATGGCCATCCATCACATCGACATGAATCCAGTCCGCTCCCGCCTCGACCACCAAAGAGACCTCGTCGGCGAGATGGCTGAAGTCGCTGGAGAGGATGCTCGGAGCCAAACGTACAGGTGGAGCCGGTGATGTCATCGAGAGTGCCCTTTCCTGGCCCCCCTCGATCACGGGGAAGCCGTCCGGGCATGGTAGGTGCCAGCGACTGCGAGTCAACGAGGACCGGTCACTGAACCGGTGTACTGCCGGGACCTGCCTGAGAGCCGTTCGCCTGGCGAATGACGCCGCTGTGATCGAGGAAAAAGAAGCGAGCGTCAGGGCTCAAATCGGGGTCCGCATTGCAGGCGAATCCTCCAGGTGTGGCCTCGAGATCGAAGTTGTATCCGTTTCTCTGTCCCGCTCCCAGTGCCTCATCGATCAGTGCCGGAAACTGGGAGGAGAGATCGTCGAGACCGACCGGATACTGGCTGTTGCGCATCCGGAACTGCTCGGCGGCAGTGCCGATGGTCCTCAGTGAACCGATCGCTGCAGCCTCTCGGCCGCTGGCCAGACTCACCATCAAGTTGGGGATTGCGATCGCTGCGATGATGGAAATGATTGCCACGACGATCATCAGTTCGATCAGCGTGAATCCGGATTCTGCTCTTCTCATGGTGCTTACTCCTTTGAACTTTCAGGCCGTTTCGATGGCTGCCGACCGGATATAGAAGAAGGGGAGGAACTGCGAAGCAGTCCCTCCCCAAACTCCGAGACAGAACTACTGGATGGGAGGGCTGGTGACGGTTGCAGCAACACCTGAGGCCCAGCGAATCACACCACTCTCGTCGACGAAGAAGTAACGATCTCCGTCACTGGTGGTGGTCGGACTTGCAGTGCAGGTCCAGGTGGTGGTGGTTCCAGCCAACACGAAAGAGTAACCCGACTTCGCTCCGGCACCCAACGTGGCATCGACGTAGTTGTTGGTCAGCAACGCAGAAAGATCTGTGGGGTAGGCGTTGAAGCGATTACGGTGCTGCTCAGAAACGGTGCTCACGGTGCGCAGGCTGGCCTGAGCAGAAGCTTCATTACCAGACTTCTTGGCGTTGAGCAGACTCGGAATCGCGATGGCCGCGATGATGGAGATGATCGCGACGACGATCATCAGTTCGATGAGGGTGAATCCCTCGGTCTTTTGCATGCGTTGCATGTGTGTGCCTTTCAGGGCTGTCTCGGAGCGAGCAAAGAGAATTAGTTCTTAAAAAAAATCGTCGGCCAAATCGGCCTTGCACACAGTTGCGAGTTCTCGCTCCGACACTCACCACTGCGGTGCATGGGGACCATGGCAAGTGGCGGGCCTACTCTGAGATTTTCCGGTGGTTTTCTCACAACTCAGTGCAGAAGTTCAGGTTGTGAATCTAGATGACGATCAGCAGCCGATCGCAACAGCGACGAGTTTGGTCAAGATGTGACCATCTGCGTCACTCCGCAGCACCTGCGTGAGCGAATGTGACCAGTTGCGTTACCTTGGGGCAGGGAGGATGTCGATGATCTGTAGCTGCAGATGGCGGCCACGGAACTGGTTCACCCCGATATGGGCCAGCACCGTCACCTCTCCACCGGCGGTCAACTCGCGAGCACGACCTGCAGCGCGAAACCAGATCGCCGGAATGCGGGTTTCATCGCCGCGAAAGGTCACCTGGACATGCTCTTCCCCACGTCCCACCAGCCGCGGAGTGCCATCGGTCCGCAGTCCAGAGATTTTGAAGAGCGGCTGTGCATTGGCCTGACCAAAAGGAGCCAGGCGTGCGACATCTTCCGCCAGCGACAGTGTCAGTTGTGCAGGTTTCAGTTCCAGGTCGTACAGACGCACCGGAGGATCACTGGAGACGACCAGGCTCGTCTGGTACTGAGCTAGCGTCTGCCGTAGCGAATCGATCTGATCGCTGAGCATCGTCAGCCCCCCCGCTGCAGAGTGGCCACCGATGCGTTGCACCTGCGGTCTCATCACCGGGTAGAGATCGGACAGCGGCAGTTCCGGGACACTACGACCGGACCCGCGGGCGATATCGTCCTCGATACTGAGAACCCACACCGGGCGGTGCAGTTGTTCGCTCATCCGAGCGGCGACGATCCCCACCACCCCCGGATGCCACCCTTGACGAGCAAAGATCACCGGTCCCTGCTGCGGATGCAGTCCATCCTTCAGTTCCTGGCGGCAATCTTCGACCACCTGAGTCTCGATCTCCTTGCGCTGCAGATTGAGAGCCGACAACTGCTGCGCCAACTGCTGGCCCCGCTGTCGGTCATCGGTCAGCAATAGTTCCAGTGCCTCATCGGCATCGCCGATGCGCCCGGCAGCGTTGAGATGAGGTCCG
>Ga0209362_1000193_pt1 | contig 57729 bp, 56 predicted proteins | sample SaaInlV_165m_DNA_FD_184680 | JGI IMG/M metagenome (GOLD analysis project Ga0209362, IMG submission 184680) | Marine microbial communities from expanding oxygen minimum zones in the Saanich Inlet - Saanich Inlet SI037_S3LV_110m_DNA (SPAdes)... | ecosystem: Environmental > Aquatic > Marine >... | reverse complement strand
GGTTGGTAATCAATTAGAAGATTTACCAAAATCACTTAAAGGCAAAAGAGCCGGAAGAAAAGCAAATGTCAAAAAATAAAAAGAAATTAAAAGACACAGCGGTTGGTAAATTTTTAGCAGGTGCTGGATCTAATATAATCGGTAGTCTCGGTGAAGTTTTGCCAGATAAAGGTGTACTTGGCTTAGTTAAAAATTTAATTAAGAAAGATCCCACACTACCAGCTGAAGACAAGGAAAAAGCATTAGCCCTGCTACATCAAGATACTGTAGAAATGCAAGAAGTATCAAAAAGATGGCAAGCGGATATGAGATCTGATTCCTGGCTTTCGAAAAACACAAGGCCATTAACATTAGTTTTCTTAACTATTTCAATGGTCTTATTAATATTTATAGACTCCACCGGATTAGACTTTGAAGTTGATGGGGGATGGGTTGATTTATTAAAATCATTACTTATCACTGTTTATGTAGCCTACTTTGGCTCACGTGGTGCAGAAAAATTTAAAACAATACAAAACAAATAAACAATGCCTAAAATAGATTCGTATTCGCTAGATTCCAGTATAACTGATACAGACAGTTTATTAGGAGTTAATGCAGCAGATGGTACAACCAAAAGGTACACAATGTCTGCTATAAAAACCGCTCTTTTAGAGGGAGCTGATATAACTGCAGTTATTGCAGGAACAGGATTATCAGGTGGTGCGACATCAGGGGCAGCAACTCTTACAATAGACAGTACAGTTGTAACATTAACCGGTACACAAACACTTACTAATAAAACTCTTACAACACCTGTAATTTCAACAATATCAAATTCAGGTACAATTACTTTACCAACATCTTCAGACACTTTAGTAGGTAGAGCAACAACTGATACCTTAACAAACAAAACATTAACATCGCCTAGTATTGCAACTCCTACTTGGACTGCAACAGAAAGCGCTATAGCTAATGGTGATTATTTGCTTTTCTTAGATGCATCGGCTTCTTCTGAAACTAAAAAAGATGCATTAGCTGATATAGCTACATTATTCGCAGGAACAGGATTAACGGCGTCTAATTCAGTTATAGGTATAGACGCATCACAAACACAAATTACAGGTGTTGGTACAATTACTACAGGTACTTGGCAAGCTAGTCTAGTAGGAATAGATTATGGTGGTACTGGATTAAGTGGAGAAACTGATGGTTATATAGTAATTGCTGATGGCAGCGGAAGTGCTACTCACTTAGATGTTGGTTCAAGTACTGGTATTACAATACTTGGTACTATTGCAACGGGTGTATGGCAAGGTACTGCTATTGATACAGCATACATAGACACTACATTAACCTCACAAACATCTATATTAAATTCAAGTCTTGTCGTAGGATATGGTTCCTCACATGCAAATATAGATTTTAGTACTGATAATAGTATAATTTTTGATATTGATGGAACATCACAAATACAATTAGATGACGGGGTTTTAAAACCAACTACAGATAGTGATGTTGATTTAGGAACTTCTAGTTTATACTTTAAAGATTCATATATAGATACTGTTACTACAACAGGTAATGTTACAGTAGGTGGAAATTTATCAATAACAGGTGATTTAACAGTATCAGGGGATACAACTACTGTAAATACAGCAACGCTGAGTGTAGAAGATCCGCTTATAATTGTAGGAAGTGGTAATAATTCTTCAGATGCTGTGGATTTAGGATTATATGGATTATATGATACATCTGGTTCACAGGATTTATATGCAGGATTATTTAGAGATGCAAGTGATAGTGGTAAATGGAAATTATTTAAAAGTCTGCAAGCTGCACCAACTACAACGGTTAATACAAGTGGTACAGGATATGCAGTAGATACTTTAGTAGCAAATATAGAGGGTAATGTAACAGGTAATGTAACAGGTAATACATCTGGTACTGCAGCTACAGTAACTACCGCAGCACAAACTAATATTACTTCACTTGGAACATTAACCGGATTGGATGTTAATGGAGCAGTTACTATTAATGATAATCTTTCGTTAGATGGATCAAATAAAGAATTAAGATTTTATGAAGCAGCTAACTATGTTGGATTCGAAGCTCCGGCTTTATCAGCAGATCAAATATGGGTATTACCTTCCGCTGATGGTGCAAGTGGCACTGCACTTAAGACAGATGGTTCTGGAAATTTAACTTGGGGACTTGCTGGTGGAGATGTATTTAAAACAATATCAGTATCAGGACAATCTGATGTAGTAGCAGACGGAATAGCAGATACATTAACACTTGTAGCAGGAACAGGAACAACTATAACTACTAACGCAAGTACTGACACAATAACAATAAATGCTGGGGCTAATACAGTTGAAGTAGATGAATATACTGGGAACGGGAGTACAACGGCTTATACATTAAGTACAACTTGTACTAGTGAAAATAATTTACTTGTATATATGGATGGTGTTTTTCAACATCACAATACATATGCGGTATCAGGAACTACATTGACTTTTGATACTAATGTGCCAAATGGCTCTAAAGTTGAAGCATATCATATGATAAGCGTTAGTAATAGTGATATGGTACAAGCAGCAGTAGCTGGAACATTAATGGATGTTAGTGGAGCTACAGGAAGTGTAACATTTAATGTAGATTTAACAGAGGCAGGAGAAGCAGCAATTGCAAATGGAGATTATATCTTATTCTTAGATGGAGGAGCAACAGGAACACATGCTAAAGAAGCTATTGCAGATGTTGCAACATTATTTGCTGGAACAGGATTAACAGCGGCAAGTTCTGTTATTAATATAGATGCAGCTCAAACAGGTATTACTTCATTATTAGCTACAGATATTAAAATAGGAGAAGATGACCAAACTAAGATTGATTTCGAAACAGCTGATACTATAAACTTCTATGCTGGAAATGAAAAGCAATTGATATTAACTGACGGAGCACTTACTCCTGGAACAAACGCAATAGTTGATTTAGGAACTGATGCTTTAGAATTTAAAGACGCATATTTTGATGGAACTGTAGAGGCTGATGCAATTACAATTGGTGGTACTGCTATAGGTTCTATTTATAGCCCTGTTGCGGGACATTCGAGTATTGCTACCGTGGGAACAATTGGAACCGGAGTTTGGCAGGGAACAGCTATAGCAAGTACATATATTGCAGCAGACGCAATAACTGGAGCTAAGATTGCAGACAACGCAATTAACTCTGAGCATTATACTGATGGTTCAATTGATACTGCTCACATAGCAGATTTAAATGTAACAACTGGGAAAATTGCTGCAGACGCAATTACAGGAGCAAAAATAGCAGATGACGCATTAGACTCAGAACACTATACTGACGGTAGTATTGATACTGCTCATTTAGCAGATGGATCAATTACAGCGGCTAAGATTGCAGATGGTACTATAGTTGCAGCAGAAATAGCTGATAACGCAGTAACTACAGCGAAAATAAATGCTGATGCAGTTACAGGAGCAAAAATAGCAGATGATGCGATAGACTCAGAACACTATGCAGATGGCTCTATAGATACAGCACATATTGCAGATAATGCAGTGAACTATGAAAAAATTGATGATGAATTTACAACGGTTGATGCTTTAAGTGCAGCAAGTACAGTGGCTGTAGATTTCGATGCAGCACAAGTATTTACACTTACACCAAATGCAAATACAACATTAAATATAACAAACCCAAAAATTGGTGTTACTAAAACAGTAATAATGACTGGATCAGGAGGAAGTAGAACTTTAGCTTTTCAAGTAGGTGGTAGTTCAGGTACATTTAATAAAATAGCAGGTGATTATGATGACACTTCAAGTAAAAAGAATTTAATTTCAATAACATGTGTTGCTGCTACAGAGTTTTGGTATGCAATAAATCAAATAGCAAGTTAATGTTTGGACAAGGTATAAATTTCGGAGCATTAGCAGCAGGTGTATCGCCAGTAACAATGGACTGGCTAGTAATTGCAGGAGGAGGATCAGGATCAGGTGGTTATGCTGACGGTCACGGAGGTATTGGTGGAGCAGGAGGTGGTGCAGGTGGGTTTAGGTCGTCATACAGTAATTCAGGAGGTGGTGCAGGTGCAGAAACTGATATCACAAATTTTGAAGGCACAATTACTGTTACAATAGGGGCAGGTGCAACAGCTCCAACAAATACTGGATTTTACGCAACAGGTAATGATGGGAATGATACATCTTTAGCAGGAACAAATATTACTACCATCACATCTTTAAAAGGAGGTAGAGCAGGTTCAAGATTAGGTGGTCCCGGAAATGGTGGAAATGGGACTTATGGTTCTGGTGGTGCTTATGCAACAGATTCAGCTGGTGGCAATGTATTTAGTGCAGGTACAACTGGTCAAGGTTATGCTTCAGGTAATACTGGAAGTTCTGCTACAGCGAGGTCAAGTGCTGGTGGTGGTGGTGCTGGAGGAATAGGTGCAAATATTTCAAATGCAAATGGAGGTGCTGGAGGTAATGCTATTACAAATACAATAACTGGTTCTTCTGTTACCTACGCTGGTGGTGGTGGGGGTGGTGCTACAACAGGTGGTGCTGGAGGAACATCAAATATGACATCAGGATCAACAGGTGGTGCTGCTGGAGGTAACGCTTCATCAGGTACAGCTAACACAGGAGCAGCTGGCGGTGGTGGTGGTGGTGGAACAAGTGCTGGAACCGCAGGATCAGGGGGCTCTGGTGTTGTTATATTAAGAATGCCGACAGATTTATATACAGGAACAACAACTGGAAGCCCTACGGTGACAACATCAGGTAGTGATACGATATTAAAATTTACAGGTAGTGGTACATACGTACATGCGTAATAACTAAAAAAATAATTAATATGGCACATTTCGCAGAAATAAATGAAAATAATATAGTAACAAAAGTAATTGTAATACATAATAATGAATTATTAGATGGTGATCAAGAATCTGAATCAAAAGGTATAGATTTTTGTGAAGGACTATATGGTCACAGAAATTGGGTTCAAACATCTTATAATGGAAACATTAGATATAATTTTGCAGGAGTAGGTTATACTTGGGATAGTGAAAACGATGCTTTTTATGCACCACAACCATTTGCAAGTTGGTTATTAGATGAAGATTATAAGTGGGAAGCACCAATACCATATCCTGAAGATGCATCAGAAGATAAAATATATGCTTGGAATGAAGAAAACCAAGAATGGAAAGTAGTTGAATTAACAGTATAAATAATTAATAAATGGCAACAACAAAAGTAACAGCTAACGTATTAGCGGATAATTCAATAACACAAGCAAAGCTTGCAGACGACGCGGTAGGTGCAGATGAGTTAGCGGCAAACGCAGTAGTTAATGCATCAATAGCATCTGGAGCAGCTATAGATATGGATAAGCTTGATGGTGATTCACTTGCAGCGGCTATAACTGACTTTGCACAAGACGATCTTGTAATACTATCAGATACATCAGATTCAGGTAATCTTAAATCAATGACAGCTTCTAATTTAGAAGATGCAATATTTGGTAATATAAGCGGTGATGTTACTTTAGCGGCAGGTGGAGCAGCAACATTAGCGGCAGCACAAACTAATATTACATCACTTGGGACATTAACTGCTTTAACAGTAGATGATGTTGCTATAAATGGTAAAGTCATAACAATGACTGGTTCTGCAAGTGATACAGCAACATTAACAGCTGGTACAAATGGTACATTAGATATAACAACAACAGATGCCGCAGCCGCAGCTGCTAATATTACAATTACAGCAGATGGAACTTTTGAGGCAATTGGTTCAACAATAACGTTAGATTCCGGAGGAGCTATTAACTTAGAACCAGCAGCAGGTTCAGTAATATTATTAGATGGTACAATTAGTGTAGATGCTGGTGTTATAACAGGCGCTACATCGATTACATCAACCGCTTTTGTTGGAACGTTAAGTACAGCATCACAAACAAATATAACAGGCGTTGGTACAATCAGTACTGGTGTTTGGCAAGGAACGGCAATTGCCTCTACATATATAGCTGCAGACGCGATTACAGGAGCTAAAATTGCTGATAATGCAATTGATTCAGAGCATTATACAGACGGCTCAATTGATAATGCGCATTTAGCTGATGACGCAGTGGGAGCAGATGAGTTAGCAGCGAATGCAGTAGTAACCGCTTCTATAGTTGATGATAATGTTACGCACGCTAAATTAGAACCAAGATATACAACATTAGTTGCTAAAGGTACAGGAACAAATCAAACATTAGATTTTGCAACTGCTACAACTTTTACAGCGACCATGAATGGGGATGCTACCTTTACAATAACAAACCCTAAACAAGGGCAGGTAGTCGATCTTATAGTTGCGGGTAACTACGCGTTAACACTTGCAATGTCAGGCGCTACATTTAATAAAATAGGAACAGTTAATTACGACGGCTCTACAACTAATTTAATACAGATTGTTGTTGCAGATGATGCTTCAAGTGAAATATTCTACTATTCAGTTGCGCCTATAGCGTCAGATACAACACCATAATAAATAATATATGAAAGCAGTAAATAATAACGGAAAAATAAAAGTATACGCTTCAGTGCCAGATTCTTTTCACTCTTCTACAGGTGTGCATATGAATGCAACCAAAATGTCAGCAGAAAAGTTAAAGAATGCAGGAATGTTTGATGTTGTAATAAGTGATGACTATGATGAAAGAGTTCATACACTGGGCGAAATATATTTTGATTCACCAAACACTGTATTTAGAAAAGATTTAGTTGATAAAACATGGACTGAAACTTTAGGTGAATTAAAAACAAGAAGAATAAACCATTTTAAATCAATAGTCAATTCTAAATTAGCTGAAACGGATTGGTATGTTATTAGAAAAACAGATAACAACGATGCAATTCCAAGTGATGTGCAAACAGCAAGAACAAGTTTAAGAACACAATCAGCAACTGTTGAAACAGAAATAAATGCTTTACCAGAAAAAAAAGAAGTAGTATTATACGATTTTCCTAATATTTAATTAAATGAGTTTAAATAAAAGATTAATGTCTTCTCAACCCGCTCCATTTGTAGCGAGTGAAAACTTTAAGGTAGTTACTTATACAGGTAATGGTGGAACTCAAAGTATCAACGTAGGGTTTAAGCCAGATTTTGTATGGATTAAGCAAAGAAATGCTAATAATCATCATAGACTTTTAGATAGCACAAGGGGAGCAACAAAAATATTATACTCATCACTACAATATGCAGAAGATACAGAAAGCACAGGGTTAACAGCTTTTACATCTACAGGATTTAATTTAGGTGCACAACAATCTGTTAATGATACTAACGACACGTATGTAGCTTGGTGTTTTAAAGCAAACGGAGGAACTACAAGCAGCAATACTGATGGAACGATTACAAGTACAGTACAAGCAAACACAGATGCAGGGTTTTCAATAGCTACTTGGGACGGTAATGGCTCATCAGCAAGTATAGGTCACGGACTGGGAGTTGCACCTGATATGTTACTGGTAAAAAATTTAGATGGTACTAATTCTTGGATTGTAAGACACAAAGATTTTAATGGCTATTTATCTTTAGAACAAAGTGCTGCAGGAAGTTCATCTGATGTATTTGGAACTGCACCTGATACTACAAAATATTATTTTAATACTGCAGCAGGGGGTAATGGTTATTTAAGTGGCAACACTTATGTTGGTTATTTTTTCGCAGGTATTGATGGGTTTTCAAAGTTTGGCTCATACACAGGTAATGGTTCAGATAACGGCCCGATTGTAGAAACTGGGTTCGAACCTGCTTTTTTAATGTTCAAAAGAACAGATTCTGCAAGTGCTTGGGTTATGATAGATAATGCAAGAGACCCAAGTAATCCAAGATTAAAATATTTAATGGCACAAGGATTAAATTCTGAAGCTTCTGATTTAAATGGTGTTGATTTTTTAGCTAATGGATTTCAAATAAAAGATGATTATGCTGATTGGAATACTTCGGGAAGTCCTTATATCTATATGGCATTTGCTGCAGACCCTGACACAGAAGCACCAACACTTGCAGATAGTTTTGCAGTAAAAACTTATACTGGTAATGGTGGTACACAAAGTATTACAGGTTTAGGATTTAAACCTAATTTGGTTTGGCTGAAAAATAGAACTGATGTAGTAGGAAATAGAATAATTGATAATATATGGGGCCCAAATTATTATTTAGAAACTGATACTACTGCGGCAAAAACAGGAGCAGGGACTGCAGGTTTAACTTCTTTTGATAGTGATGGATTTTCTTTAGGTTTGGGAAATGCACATAATGGAAATGGTGATGCTTTAGTTGCTTGGGCGTGGAAAGCTGATGATAACGAACCTACACTATTTGGTGGTAATGCAAGAGCAGTATATAAATTTGAGGACAATGCAAATGATGTTAGAGGTAATTACAATGGTACGACTTCAAACATAACTTATACAACTGGAAAGTTTAATAAAGCTGCAGTTTTTGTTGAAAGTAATAGCAGTGAAATAAATTTTAACAATAGTTTACACGGTTCAACTTTTTCTATGTCTTTTTGGCTGAAAGCTACAGATATGGGTGCAGGTACATCTGCTACAGCTTATTCGTTATATTCTGCTTGGATAGATGCTAACAATTATTTTAGACCAGTATTGTATGGAGATGGTAAATTATTATTATTGACTAAATACGCTGGTACTTTTAAAAGCAATACAACAGCAGCAGGTCTTATAACAGAAAATACTTGGCATCATATTGTGTTTAACTTTACTCCTACAGATACTAAAGCTTATGTTGATGGTGTTAATGTTGGTACTTTCCCTACTTACGATTCAATATCTTTTACATCTAAAGCTCTTGGAACAGATAGAGGTACACCAGATTTTACAGGGCAAATTGACCAATTAAGATTTTATGATGCGGCATTAATACAAGAAAATGTAACAGCTTTATATGAGGAAACTGCGGCTGACAATGATGATTTAACTTTCGGTGCTCCAGGAGAAACTATAATTAGTGCAAACGCCAATGCAGGATTCTCTATTGTAAAATATGAAGGTGATGGTGTATCAGGTAAACAAGTTCCTCACGGACTTTCAGCAGCACCTGAAATGATAATTTCTAAAAGATTAGATTCTACTAACAACTGGAGTGTGTATCATAAAGATTTAAGTTTAAGTCATTCTACATACCCTAATTGGTTGTATTTAAATTTAACAAGTTCAGAACAAAATAGTGTATCAAGTGCAAATCACCCTTATTATGTGAGACCATCAGCTACAGTAATATATCAAAACACAGGTACAAGCGAAAGTACAAATGTAAGCGGAGGTGATTATATATCTTACTGTTTCCATTCAGTATCAGGATATAGTAAGATTGGAAGTTATACTGGAACAGGGACAACGAATAGTATAACGGGACTTGGATTTCAACCTGACTGGTTAATGATAAAAAGAGCAACAGGGGGTAGTTCTAATGGTTGGGTAATATGTGATTCTGTAAGAGGTGTAGGTGTAAATTTAAGAGCAGATACAACTGGTGCTGAAGCAGATGAAAGTGCATACACAACATCATTTGATAGTGATGGATTTACATTAGCTCAAGCGGGAGGTAATACAAATGTATCAGGAAGTACTTATATATATATGGCATTCAAAATAAACCAAACTGGTATAATGAGCTGGCTTGTAATTGCAGGTGGTGCTTCTGGTGGTAGAGATGATGATCGTTCAGGAGGTGGAGGTGGAGCTGGTGGTTTAAGAACTTCTTATGGTTCTACATCCGGTGGTGGTGCAGTAGCAGAAAGCGATATAACTTTAGCAGCAGGAACATATACAATTACTGTTGGCGATGGGGGCACAGCTGTCAGTAGTTTGGACGGATATGGAAATGATGGAGGAGACTCTTCTATAGCAGCAACAGGATTAACAACCATCACTTCAACTGGAGGTGGTGGAGGTGGACGGAATCAGACTGGTAGAGATGGAGGTTCAGGAGGAGGTGGAGCTCACGGTAGTCAAGCTGGTGGTGGCGGAACAGCTAATCAAGGTTTTGATGGTGGGCAAGGAATAGGAGAATCTACTTACAACGGTGGTGGAGGTGGAGGTGCTTCTGCGGCTGGTTCAAATAGTAGTTCAAGTGCAGGTGGAGCAGGTGGAGCAGGATTAGCTATAAGTATTACAGGAAGTTCTGCAACCTACGCCGGAGGTGGAGGAGGAGGAGGTGGAGGAACCGCTGGTTCTGGAGGCTCTGGTGGTGGAGGTGCTGGAAGTACAACAACTGCTACAGCTGGTACAGCAAATACCGGTAGTGGTGGGGGTGGTGCTCAAGGTACATCAGGAGCAGGAGGTTCAGGAGTAGTAATATTAAGATTACTGACATCTGAATATTCAGGTTCAACAACAGGTAGCCCTACTGTAACAACATCAGGAAGCGATACAATATTAAAATTTACATCTAGTGGGACATATGTTCACAGTTAAAATTAAGTTAAATTAAATTAAATAAATAAATTATGAGTAAAAAAACAAAGAAAATAACAGATAAAGAGCTTGGGGATTTGCAAGCCAAAATAAGTATACTTACTGATTTACAATATAAAATAGGTGCTTCAGAAGTAGAAAAAAATAATTTACTACAATCTTATAGTGTGGCTAAACTAAATTTACGCGATATGCAAGGAGAATTAAAAGATAAATATGGGCATGTTAGTATAGATATAAAGGGTGGTGATATTACAGAAATAAAAGAGGCAGATGAGCAAGCTGATAAGAAAGATTAGTGTTGGGAAGGACTATAAAACCGACGCTATGCATTATGCTGTAGGCCAAGAAGTTTATGGAGGGCACACTATATGTGATATATTAGAAGAAGAGAATAAATTCTGCATATACATTAAAAAGAACAATGATGTATTACCATGGAAAGATTTTAATAAAAACATGGGAATATCTGTAGAATATAATCTTGAATACTAATGAAACCAATACATACTTTTTTAATAACACCAAAAAAAGAAAGATACGACAATATTAAAAAGGTCAATGGTACAGAATTAATATTAAATTCTGGTATAACTGATCATAAATTTGTAAGTCGTGAAGCTGTAATACATGAAACACCAATAATAGATGGCAAGCATTTTACTAGAGGCACTGAGCTTTATGTGCATCATAACATATTTCGCCGTTGGCATGACGTTAGAGGTATTGAAAAAAACAGCAAAAGTTATTTTAAAGATAATCTATATTTTTGTGAACTCGATCAAATCTTCCTTTATAAACACGAAGGCATCTGGAAAGCAAATCAAGGCTACTGTTTTATAAAACCATTAGCGAGCGAGGATAAGTTCTCTACTAATAAAGAAAAACCTTTAATGGGTATTGTTAAGCACACCGATGATTCAGGTTTATTAACAATAGGTGAGAAGATAGGTTTTACCCCGGATAGTGAATACGAATTTATAATAAACGGTGAAAGATTATACAGGGTAATGACAAAGGAAATTTCAATTAAATATGAATATAAAAAAGAAGAAAGAGAGTATAATCCAAGCTGGTTATAAAGCTGTTGATGAATTAGTAAAAGTAGCAAAAGAACCAATTGTAGAAACTGATGATGATGTGTCTGCGGATAGATTAAAAAATGCAGCTGCTACAAAAAAGTTAGCTATATTCGATGCTCTCGAGATTTTAAATAGAATTGAACAAGAACAAGCTATTTTAGAAAACAAACCTATACAAGATGAAACAAAAGCATTTAGTGGGTTTGCTGAAAAAAGATCTAAATAATGGGTTATCAACAAACATTATATAAGATTATTGAACCTATTAAGCGAACAACAATACATAGGTTGAATAAAAAGAAAGCTTGGGAATATGGTTATAACAAAGAACATGATGTGATTGTTATAAGCAAGACTGGTAGGATTGGTGAAGTATATGAAATACAAAATTTAAAGATTGCATTACCGGAAGTAAAAGAAGTGTATAGCAAACATAATAAATGGACACCTCATGAATATCCTAGAGAATTAAAAAATATAAAAACAATATTTGACTGGGAAACATACCCTGCTCAATTTAAAGAAACATGGCATGTATACATTAATAGAGAATTTACAAGAAGGGAAGAAGGGTATTGGTTCCGTAATAAGGGGGTTGATACTTATATTACTGGCTCTCATTACAATTACTTGCAGTGGTCCAAGATTGATGTTGGGAAGCCAGACTTTCGAGAAGCAAACAGATTATTCTTTATTTTCTGGGAGGCATGCAAGGCAGATACAAGATGCTATGGAATATGCTACCTTAAGAATAGACGGTCGGGGTTTAGTTTCATGTCAAGCAGCGAGACAGTTAATCAAGCTACACTCACTTCAGATGCTAGATTCGGAATCTTATCGAAGACTGGTAGCGATGCAAAGAAGATGTTTACCGACAAGGTCGTCCCAATTTCATTACACTACCCATTCTTCTTTAAGCCAATACAAGACGGGATGGACCGTCCCAAGACAGAGCTTGCCTACCGTGTCCCAGCATCCAAACTCACAAGGAAGTCCATCACCAGTACAACCAACGCCTCCAAAGGGAAAGACCTCGACGGGCTCGATACAACGATAGACTGGAAAAACACAGGGGACAACTCATATGATGGTGAAAAGTTAAAATTACTTGTTCACGATGAATCTGGTAAATGGGAAAGACCAGATAATATATTAAACAATTGGCGTGTTACAAAAACAACGTTGAGATTAGGAAGCAGGATTATAGGAAAATGTATGATGGGATCCACCTCAAACTCTTTAGACAAAGGTGGTGATAACTTTAAAAAATTATATAATGGCTCAGACGTTACAAAAAGAAACCGCAATGGACAGACTGGCTCTGGATTATATAGTTTGTTCATACCTATGGAATGGAACTACGAGGGATTCATTGATTCTTATGGATTACCTGTTTTCGAAACACCAAGGGAGGCATCCGAAGGACCTCAAGGCGATAAAATCGATATTGGGGTTATAGAGCATTGGCAGAATGAGGTTGATGGACTTAAAAGCGATCAAGACGCATTAAACGAACTCTATAGACAATTTCCAAGAACAGAGGAACATGCTTTTAGAGATGAAACAAAAAACAGTATATTTAATTTACAAAAGATATACGAGCAAATAGATTACAATAACGATTTAAAAAGTTCAGGCTTTGTGTCTAAAGGTAATTTCCAATGGGAAAATGGTATAAAAGATAGCAAGGTTATATTTATGCCGGAATTAAAAGGAAGATTTAATATTTCTTGGATTCCACCGGTACAAATGCAAAACATTGTAATAAATAATAGAGGTAGAAAAACTCCAGGAAATGAACACTTAGGGGCTTTTGGATGTGATAGTTACGATATATCCGGAACGACAGATGGTCAAGGATCTAAAGGAGCATTGCATGGATTGACTAAGTTTAGCTTAGATGAAGCCCCTTCTAATAGTTTTTTTCTTGAATATGTATCAAGACCACCAACAGCGGAAATGTTTTTTGAAGATGTATTAATGGCATTAGTATTTTATGGAATGCCACTATTAGCAGAAAATAATAAACCTAGGCTTTTATATTATTTAAAAAGAAGAGGGTATAGGGGTTATTCAATAAACAGACCGGATAAAATATATAATAAATTATCCGTAGCGGAAAGGGAAGTAGGGGGTATACCTAATTCATCTGAAGATATAAGACAAGCACACGCAGCGGCTATTGAATCATATATAGATAGATATGTAGGATTAAAAGAAGATAATAACTATGGAGATCTTTATTTTGATCGTACATTAAATGATTGGGCTTTGTTTGATATAAATAAAAGAACAAAGTTTGATGCGGCAATTAGCTCAGGTTTAGCAATTATGGCATGCAATAAAAACCTATATAACCCCGCTATAGCTAGAACAACAAAAAAATTAGAATTTGAATTTAAGAAGTACAATAATAAAGGTAATTTATCCAAAATATTAAAATAAATGGCAACATCACATCCAAAAGGATTATTCCCGAGTCAGTCAGTATCTAACTCAGAAAAATCAAGTCAAGAATACGGTGCGAAAATCGGAATGGCAATAGAGTCAGAGTGGTTTAAGCAAGATTCAGGAACCTCTAGGTATCAGTCGAACCGTGAAAATTTTCATCGATTAAGATTATATGCGAGGGGAGAACAATCAATACAAAAATATAAAGACGAATTATCTATAAACGGTGATTTATCATATCTAAATATTGATTGGAAACCAGTACCGATAATTCCAAAATTTGTAGATATTGTAGTAAATGGTATTGCAGGAAGAATGTATGATGTAAAAGCTTATTCACAAGATCCTGTTTCAGTTGAACAAAGAGCTGGTTATATGGATAATATTATATCTGATATGAATTCAAAAAGTTTTATAGAAAATGTTGACAAGCAATTAGGTATTAGTTTATATAAATCTGACCCTTCAAAATTACCAGCTGATGATACAGAATTATCAGTACACATGCAACTTGACTATAAACAAGGAATAGAAATTGCACAAGAAGAAGCTATATCAAACGTATTAGATAAAAATAAATTTGATTTAACAAAAAGAAGATTAGATTATGATATTACTGTGCTAGGTATAGGATGTGTTAAAAATGGGTTTAATAAATCAGAGGGAATAACAATAAATTATGTAGATCCAACTGATATAATATATTCATTTACAGAATCACCATATTTTGATGATTTATATTATGTGGGTGAAATTAGAAAAATTAGTATAGTTGAACTTAAAAAACAATTTCCAAATATTTCTGATGAAGAAATAAAAAACATAGAAGATAATGGCCATGGTTCTGGGCGTATGTTATATAATAAATCTTATGGTGCATTAGATGGTGGTGATGATGGATTTGTATATGTATTATATTTTGAATATAAATCATATAAAAACCAAACATATAAAATTAAAGAAACAACATCTGGTGGTAAAAAAGCAATTAAAAAAGATGATAATTTTAATCCTCCAAAAGATCAAAAAGCTAGATTTGAAAAAGTAGATAGAGCAATAGAAGTATTATATTCTGGAGCTAAAATTATTGGTAGCGAGAATATATTAGAGTGGAAGCTTGCTGAAAACATGACAAGGCCAAAATCAGACACCACTAAAGTACAAATGTCATATAATATAGTGGCACCTAGAATGTATAAAGGAAGACTTGAGTCGCTTGTAAGTAGAATGACAACATTTGCTGATATGATTCAATTGACTCATCTTAAATTACAACAAGTATTAGCAAGAATGGTACCAGACGGTGTATTTTTAGATGCAGATGGAATTGCAGAAGTAGATTTAGGTAATGGTACAAATTATAATCCTCAAGAAGCTTTAAATATGTATTTCCAAACAGGTTCTGTTATAGGCCGTTCTATGACACAAGATGGGGAATTTAATAATGGTAGAGTACCAATACAAGAATTACAAACCGGTAGTGGTGGTGCAAAAATACAAAGTCTTATTACGGCTTACAACTATTATTTACAGGGGATGAGAGATGTTACAGGATTAAATGAGGCAAGGGATGGTTCAAAACCTGACCCAAACGCGTTGGTGGGTTTAGAGAAACTAGCTGCTGCAAATTCAAATACTGCTACAAGACATGTATTACAATCCGGTTTATATCTATCATTAAAAACAGCTGAAGCTATATCACTTAGAATATCTGATGTTTTAGAGTTTGCTAATACAAAAAATGCTTTTATAAATTCACTGGGCAGATTTAATGTTGCTTCCTTAAAAGAAGTAAGTAAATTACATTTGCATGATTTTGGTATATTTCTGGAAATTGCCCCCGATGACGAAGAAAAACAACTATTAGAAAATAATATACAAATGTCTTTATCTAAGGATCAAGTTAAATTAGAAGATGCAATCGATATACGAGATGTTAAAAATCTTAAATTAGCAAATCAGTTATTAAAACTTAGAAGAAGGAAAAAAATGGAAGAAGATCAAGCTATTTCTGCCAGGAATATGGAATTACAATCTAAGTCTAATGCAGAAGCAGCTCAAGCAGCAGCCGCAGCAGATATTCAGAAAAACCAAATTATGACTGAAAATAAAGTTAAAATGAACCAAGCACAAGTAGAGTTTGATATTAAGAAGATGGAAAGAGAAGCTGCAATTAAGAAAGAGCTTATGCTTCATGAGTTCCAATTAAACGTAAAGCTTAAAGAAATGGATTTAAATGTAATTAATGATAAAGAGAAGTATAAAGAAGACAGGAAAGATGGTAGAACTAAAATACAAGCTTCTCAACAATCTGAATTAATAGAGCAAAGAAAAAATAATACCCCCCCAAAGAATTTTGAATCAGCAGGATTTGATAGTTTAGGAGGATTTGGTTTAGAGCAATTTGAACCAAGATAATAAATAAACAATTAAAATAAACACAATGTCATATAAACTAAGGAAAATGCGTGAGGGTATTACGGATGATCAACCTAATACGCCAACTGTTTTTAATGAAAAGCAAGTAGATACAATAGGTAAATTAGGGGGAAAAGAAGAATCTATATCATGGGCTGAAGCACATGGACGTCTTAATATATCAAAGGGCAATAAAAGCAAAAGAAAGCAGTTAAATGAATTTGATCAAAAATCATTTTCACGAGAGCAAGCTTCAAAGGAATTTCCAAAGAATGACCCTAGTAATGTTTCTACCCTTAGACTGTCTTCTAAAAGAAAAAATAAAACTGATAAAATAGGGGGGTTAAGTTTTTCTACATCTTTTACAAAACAAAAATCAAAGTTTAAGGCTGTTGAAGATAACGAACTTCTGAAACATGTGAGAAAAGGTGTTTCTAAATCAGCAGGGTTTAGATTAGGGAATATAGGCTCTTCGGCATCAGTAGGAAGAAGTAGTTCTAGAGAAGAAGTAAGACCCATAACTCCTGCAGCAGCAGAAAGAAAAGGTAATCGTTGGCAAAGACGACAAGAAAGAAAAAATAAGAAAAAATAAATAACAATTAATAAATAATCAAACAATGAGCAAAGTAGTAAAAAATGATTGGACCGCTAGTATAAACGGTTCAGCGTATACAACAGCAAGTTCTGCTGCAATAACTCCAACTTCTGGAAATGTATGGATAGCAATAACAATCCTTACAGATACAGTCTTTGATAGTGCAAGCGGATTAGTTGCAGAAAGTGCAACAACATATATAAATACCGAAGGCATTGGTGCCGGAGCTGCAGGGGTAGTAGTTGATAGTGTAACATTTCCAAAAGGAGTAACAATTTATGGTCGTTGGACTGAAATTGATGTAGCTTCAGGAACTATAGTAGCTTATCAAGGTATATAATTAAAGGGTTTATAGTATTCTTACCCTTACAAAAGAATACAAATAATTATATTATATTATGTCAGAAGAAACACAAGTAAATGTAGTAGAGGAAGAAAATCCCTCTGCTGCTGAAAAAGAAACGAAAGCACTCAAAAAAATGGGTGCTGATATAGGTGATGAGTCTATAACTAAAGTAGACCTAAGAGAACCTAAAGAAGATACTACTGAGGAAACTCCTGTAATAGAAGAAACAGCTAAGGAATCTACAAAGGAAGAACCTATAATTGAAGAAATTAAGGAAGAACCAACAAAAGAAAAACCTAAAGCTGAAGAAAAAATTCCTGAACCTATAAAAGAGCAAGTACAACCAGAAATAAATATTCCAGAAGGAATACCTGAACTTGTTAATTTTATAAATGAAACAGGGGGATCAATGGATGATTATGTAAAACTTAATAAAAATTATTCAGAATTAAATGATGATAATCTTTTAAGAGAATTTTATAATACTACTAAATCACATTTATCATCAGATGAAATAAATTTTATAATTGAAGATAAATTTTCTTATGATGATGATATGGATGATCCTACAGATATAAAAAGAAAAAAATTGGCATATAAAGAAGAATTAGCAAAAGCTAAAAATCATTTAGAAGGCCAAAAAGAAAAATACTATAAAGAAGTAAGAACAACTGACAATTTATCAGCTGAACAGCAAAAAGCTGTAGACTTTTTTAATAGACACAATATTGAGCAAGAGTCTTTTGCTCAATCTAAAGAGAGCGCGGAAAAAAACTTTAAACAAAAGACAAATGAAGTTTTCGATCAAGAATTCAAAGGTTTTGATTTTAATATTGATGATAAAAAATTCAGGTTTAAAGTAAATGATGCAACAAAAGTTAAAGATACCCAATCAGATCTTATGAACGTTATAGGTGGTTACCTTGATGAAAATAATTATCTTACCGATGGGTATGGTTATCATAAAGCATTATTTGCCGCTCAAAATGCTGATAAAATCGCAAATCATTTTTATCAATTAGGTAAAACAGAAGCCATTAAAGAAGTCTCATCAGAGTCCAAAAATATAAACATGGACCCGAGACAGACTAGTACTGGTTATGTTGAAGCTGGTGGTATAAAAGTGCGAGCAATTAGCGGAGACGATAGCTCTAAGCTACGTATCAAATTAAGAGATAAAAAATAAAAATAATAATTTAAAAAATTTATAAATAATGGCAGCAATAACTCCAACAGCCGGAGGCAGTCTAAATTCAACACCTGCACCGGCTAAACAGACTTTGTCTTCTAACTACCTATCTTTTACAGGTGGTTCTAATGACTGGTCTCAACAATACCTACCAGATTTATATGAGAAAGAAGTTGAAGTATTTGGAAACAGATCCGTAGCTTCTTTCCTAAGATTAGTAGGCGCTGAAATGCCTATGACTTCTGACCAAGTAGTTTGGTCTGAGCAAGGTAGATTACATTTACATTACAAAGGTGCAGCAGTAGCTAACACCGGTGTAATTACAATCGCATCAAGTGGCACACATGCCGTAAGAGTAGGGCAAACAATCGTATTAAGCGATAACCAAACTTCTCCTACAGTAATTAAGTGTTACATCTCTGCGGTTGCGTCCGACAACACAACATGTACTGCAATTCCTTATACAGGAGCTGCAACGGTTGGTGCAGTGTCTGGATTCGATACCACTGATGATAGTGCATCAAACACGTGTGACTTTTTCGTTTATGGTTCTGAATTTAAGAAAGGAACTTCAGGAATGTCTAACGCGGTACAGCCTTCTTTCGCTTCTTTAACTAACAAACCAATTATCATTAAAGATAAATATGAAGTATCAGGATCTGACGCTTCTCAAATTGGTTGGGTTGAAGTAACAGGGGAAGCAGGACAAACAGGTTACCTATGGTATTTAAAAGCTGAAGGTGACACGAGACAAAGATTCGAGGATAATTGTGAAATGGCAATGATTGAGGGTGAACTAGCAGCAGCAGCTGGTGGCGTAGACTCACAACTTGGTACAGCTGGATCAGCTGATACTGCAGGTACACAGGGTCTTTTTGCAGCAATAACTGCAAGAGGTCACATTACCACTGGTATCGCAGGTACTTCAGCTACAGATGACTTAGGTTCGTTTGATAACATTCTTAAGAAATTTGATGCTCAAGGGGCGATCGAAGAAAATATGTTATTTATTAACAGAAACGTATCTTTAGCAATTGACGATATGCTTGCAACGCAAAATTCTTACGGTGCGGGTGGTACATCTTATGGTGTATTCTCAAATAGTGAAGATATGGCACTTAACTTAGGATTTTCTGGATTTAGAAGAGGTTCTTATGACTTCTATAAAACTGACTGGAAATACTTAAATGATGGCTCAACAAGAGGAATTATTGAAGACGACGTAAGAGGTGTAGTAGTACCGGCTGGTACATCTACTGTTTATGACCAAATTCTTGGTAAAAACATTAAAAGACCTTTCTTACACGTAAGATATAGAGCTTCTGAAGCTGATGACAGGAAGCTGAAATCTTGGACAACTGGTTCAGTTGGTGGAAACATCACTTCTGACCTAGATGCGATGGAAGTTCATTACCTAACTGAAAGATGTCTAATTACACAAGGTGCTAACAACTTTATGTTATTGACTTCTTAATACTTTTTTACAGTAGAGCAGGGCGCGGTAACAGCGCCTTAGCTTTACTTTTTATTAACTTATATTATATTATATCATGAAAAAAAATAAATCTGCCCAAAGGGCACAAAGTGCTGTTAAATCAGCACCAATACAAGAAACATTTACAGAAGAAGTTGCTGTTAAAGAACTAGTGACTAAAAAAACTGTAAAAGAAATGCCATTACCAGAACCGAACTCTGGTTGGGCAATGAAAGATAGGTTATATGCACTCAAAGATGGATTATCCCCTTTGACATATACTATAAAAAGTTCCGGTATATTCTATTTTGATGAAGAAAAAGGATATGAACGAGAATTAAAATATACTACTAATCAAAAAACCCCTTTTGTTGATGAGTTTAAAGGAGATGCTAAATTAGAGCACATAACATTTGTTGATGGTACACTAAAAGTACCTAAAGCAAAACAAACCCTACAAAAGTTATTATCATTATATCATCCTCAAAGAGGAAACTTATTTAATGAGTTTGATCCTGAAGCAAATGCTAAAGATGAACTAGATATGATGACATTAGAAGTTGATGCTTTAAACGTCGCTATGGACATGGAAATTGACCATATTGAGGCAATCGTACGTACTGAGGTCGGAAATAAAGCATCTAAGATGAGTTCTAAGGAGCTTAAACGCGATTTAATTAAGCTTGCTAAGAAAGACCCACAGTTGTTCTTAGAATTAGCGAATGACGAAAACATCAATATTAGAAATATGGGTATAAGAGCCGTTGAAGCGGGAATAATTAAACTTTCTGCAGATCAAAGGACCTTTACTTGGGGAACTACTAATAGAAAATTAATGACAGTCCCTTATGAAGAAAATCCATATTCTGCTTTAACAGTATTTTTCAAAACCGATGAAGGTGTTGAAATTTATTCAGCTGTTGAAAAAAGATTAAAATAATCAATAATAGTCACGGCCCTTAATTGGGCCAAGGCTATAATAAAAAAATAATATGGCCATAAATGTAAATACAGTATATAGAACCGTTTTATCTCTTACTAATAGAGAACAACGAGGATTCATGACGCCTGACCAATATAATAGATTAGCTAGAATGGCACAGCTCGATTTATTTGAAAAGGCTTTTTTTGACTATAATCGTTATTTAACTAGGAATAAAACAGGTTCAATAAATGATGAATATGCAAATCTTGCAAAAGCAATTAAAGAAAAGATTGATGTATTTTCTACATCTTCGACTTTAACCTTTTCAAGTGGTATTGCAGCGGTTCCTTCAAATTTTTATAAATGTATAATGATTTCCACAAGTACTAGGGGTTTAGAAGTACAAGAAATACAAAAATCAGATTTACCCCAAATTAATTCTTCCAAACTTACAGCACCAACAACCTCATACCCAATATATTATAAACAAGGTGCAAATATAAATATATTTCCTACAACCATATCTTCTGCAACACTAGATTATATTTTTAAACCAACAGATCCAACTTGGGCATTTACAACTGGAGCAACATATGGGGACATGGCATACGCAAGTGGTTCTTCAATTAATTTTCAATTACATGATTCCGAAGAAGTGCCCTTAGTAATAAAAATATTAGCTTATTCAGGGATAATTTTAAAAGACCCTAATATAATACAAGTAGCTAAACAAGAAGAGGTTCAAAAAATTAATCAAGAAAATACTTAATAAATGGCACTAATAACACAAAGCGAAAGAGAATATTATGAGGGGCATCAGCTTTTCACTGGTGATGGGAGTGATACAACTTTCACATTAACTTTTACTCCGCTGCCAACAGCAGCAACTAAATTCAGAGTTTATTATGATGGTTTAGAACAAGATGATGATGGTGTTAGTAGTTATAGTTCTAGTACAGGTGTAATAACATTTGCTACAGCACCTGCTGATGGTGTAATTATAAAAGTTCAGTTAGAAACGCCTAATACAGGTAATTATAGGTATATAGCGTTAGTAGATGTAATAAATAACTTTTTAGTGGGTTATGTTGGAGATGGAAAAATTATAAATAATGTTTCTAGGCAAGATGTATTGTTTCACGCGAAAAGAGCAATCCAAGAATTTAGTTATGATATAACTAGAGTAGAAAAAATATTTGAACAAGAAATTCCCACTACTTTAGTAGTGCCTATACCGCAAGATTATGTAAATTATGTTAAGTTATCATGGATAGACGACAATGGGCTTGAAAGAATAATTTATCCTACAACCCATACTTCTAGACCCTCAAAAGCAGCATTACAAGACACGGATGCCGAATATTTATATGATAACGATAATTCATTATTATTATCATCTAATTCTACAACAGTAGATAATTTTGAAGGTATTGAAACCAACGCCGCATTGGGTTCCTCTAGCTCAAACGATTATTTTACTGCAAATTCAGATTATAGTGATAGTATTATAGGATATGGTAAAAGATATGGAAGTGATCCACAACATTTACAAGTAAACGGGGTTTTTGTACAGGACGAAGCAAATGGTAAATTTGGGTTTAGCAGTAATCTTTCAGGAAAAATATTAACTCTACACTATGTATCTGATGGTTTAGGAACAGATGCAGAAATGCAAGTACATAAAATGGCTGAAGAAGCTTTATACAAACATATTGCATATGCAATACTTACCTCTAAAGCAAATATACCTGAATATGTTGTTAATAGATATAAAAGAGAAAGAAGAGCAGCAATGCGTAATGCTAAATTGAGATTATCTAATATAAAATTAAATGAACTTACTCAAATAATGAGGGGCAAAACTAAACAGATAAAACATTAATTAAATGCCTGAAATCAAAAATACTTTCCTTTCGGGGAAAATGAATAAAGACCTTGATGACAGATTATTGCCAGAGGGAGAGTATAGAGATGCGCAAAATATTGAGATATTAAAACCTGATGGTGGAAATGTTGGTGTTGTTCAAAATGCAGCGGGTAATACAATAGCACATACTACTTTAGGGTTATCAACAGATATAGACGTAATAGGAACATATTTTGATGAAAAAAATAAACGTATATATTGGTTTGTTACAGATAATAATGATTTATATGCAAATGATTGGTATATAGATTCAGGAACAACTCAACCACGATCCCATGCTATTTATTATTATGATGCTGATCCTTCTAGCGCTACTTATGAAACAGCTAAAGCAATTGTTACAGGAAGATTTTTAAAATTTAGTAAAAAATATAAAATTACAGGAATAGCTATGATTGATGACCTGTTATTTTGGACAGATAATAAAAATCAACCTAGAAGAATAAACGTAGTAAAAGCAATAAGTGATACGGATTTTTATAATAATGAACTTAAAATAAGTCTTGCTAAATATGCTCCATATACCCCTGTTGTATTCATGACAGATAATGATATAGCTGGAACATCTACAATGAGTAATGATGCCTCTTTAAATAATGACTATATACAAGAAGAATTTGTAAGATTTTCATATAGATATAAATTTAATGATAATGAATATTCTGTATTAGCTCCATTTACACAAATAGCTTTTCAACATTCATATAAAACAGGTTCTGATTATGGTATATTTGGAGAAGAGTCTGAAATAAAAGCATATGAGTCATCAGAGTTAGATGGAATGGTAAATAATATAAATAAAATTATATTAGGTATTGAATTACCAAGTATAAATCCAAATGGGGATTTTGAAATAAAAGAAGTTGAAATTATAATAAAAGAATCAGATAGTACCGCTGCAAGAATAGTTGAAACTAAAACATTAACAGATGCGAGTATTACTTCAACATTTTATACATATACATATAATTCAGATACTCCTCAAGAAACTTTACCTGAAGATCAAATAACAAGAGTTTTTGATAATGTACCTACAAAAGCAAAAGCATTAGATATTGTTGGAAATAGATTAGTATTTGGGAACTATTCACAAAACACGACAGTACCTACTTTAGATTACAATGTATCATATGGAGCAAAAAGTACTCAAACTTTTACAGGAGATGGTAGTGATACAACATTTACATTAACGTTAAAATCTCCAACAAAAGGAAGCAGCAATATAGCCCCTACTAATACAAACCAATTTATTATATATATTAATGATGTTTTATTAGCTTCTACTAATTATGCGTATGATGGAACAACAGGTATAATAACGTTTAATAGCGCACCTGCAAACGGGGCGGCAATTACTGTAGTATTAGCAAATCATGAATATCCTGATAGTTCTTTAAAGCAAAGAAGAACTTATCAAGTAGGGATTGTTTTAGCAGATATATTTGGTAGACAATCACCTGTTATTTTACCCTCTACAGCATCGAACTCTATAATAACCGTACCAGCAAGAGGAACGGCAAGTGAATTTAATAGTTGGGTAGGGGATAATTTAAAAATAACTTTTAATGCACAAAGCGGAAAGTTAATACCAGATGACGATGTATACTCAAATGAATTAAATAGTGGTATTTATGCAACATATAATCCTTACGGATGGTATTCATATAGAGTAGTTGTAAAACAATTAGAACAAGAATATTATAATGTTTATACCCCAGGGGCGTCGATAATTGACAATAATTCTTATATAACATTATTTGGAGATAATATAAATAAAGTACCTAGATTAATGGAAACTGTATCAGGGGATTCATCAATTGCTAGGTCAGATACAATATTATACCCTAAAGTAGTTAATACTTCGTTTTATACGACTACAACTACAACAGAGGGTAAAAGAAGCGCAGAAACAGGAGGTACAACTACTACTACAGATGCTATGGTATATTCATGTAATCAATATATGATATTTAATAGACACGCTAGTTCTGCAAAAAGTTTTAAATATCTTGCTTGTGACAGTACAGTTACTAGCAGCAGTACCTTAACAAGCTCTTTAACTACAGTATCTCTTGGTGCAAGAAAAAAACAATATGTTTGGTCTATGACATTCCCTGATTTAACACAAGTAGCTGATATTGGATTTTTAGAAATTACTCAGTTAACCTTTAATAAGGTACATGATTCTGATTCATATTATGGATTTGGTGAAGTTACAGATGCGTCTTCAGGTCAAATAGCAAAAACAATTTCATTTGATACTGAAAAAAGAATACAAGCTCTTTCATCAGGTGATGAAATATCTATAGTTGGTATTGGAAAGCTATCTGATTTTGATTCTATAAAAATAAATACAATACAAGAATATAAAAGGTCTTCATCTGTGTATGATGATGCAGGGGGACCGTTTTATCAAAGAGAAAGTAATCATTTAATAGCACAGTTGCCTCCTTATAGTATTTCATCTAGTATATCAAACGCATATGGAGTTAGAATGTTATTTACAGATGATACTGGTTCTGATAATACTTCGTTACCAGCATTAGGCGTTACATCTTATATAAAAAGAGGTAAAGCAATAGATTTAGCAGTGTTTGAAACAAAACCAACAGAGAGTACAATAAATATATATTATGAAACTTCTACTTCTGGATTAATTAATGAGCTTAATGCATTGGAAACAGGGGTTTTTAGTTCATCGGATGTAACGGTTTCTAATTTTGCAGTAGCTCAAAATGGTACAATTACAGCGCCTACTATTAATGTAGGCTCATTACAATCTGTTAATTATGTTAATGCGACCACAGACGCTAGTCAAACAGTAGGATATGATTACCCAGTAGTTAGTGCAGATACAACTAGAACAGCACAATTAACTATAACAGCGCCAAATGGATATACTAATGCAGGCCAAAATATTATAATATCTACTACTGCAACACAAGAAGATACCCCTGGAAGTACAACAGTTCCTTTATTTTCAGATTTATCATTAACGTCAACTACATCAACATCTAGTTCAGCTGCAACATTTACAGTTTCAGCAACCATAAGCGCTACCGGGGGTGCAGCGGTATCAGAAAAAGGATTTAAAATAGGAACAACAAATGTATATGCAAACGCAACAGGTGTAGAAGTAGGAGACGGTGGTACAGGGGTATATACAACAACAAAAAGTGATGCAACTATAAATACATTATATTATGTATGGGCTTATGCAACAAATTCAGTTGATACAGGAATACAAGGGCCAATACAGGTTACAACGCCTGCTTTAGGTTTATTCCAAGTTTCAGATTGGACAGGTAGTATGAGTGTAAATGCAGCCGGGAATATTACAATAGTTGCTGGGAATTCACCAGCTGTAGCTATTGCTCCTACAAGTGTAGCGGCAAATTCAAGCACAACAGCCACGGTTTCAGTAACACTTGGACAAACAACAGGAGATGCTGATACATATGCGGCTAATAATAATACAATAAGAATACAAATACCAACAAGTGGATATAGTAATTCAGCTTCAACAGCATATTTGTATACAGCAGTAAGAACAGTTACACAACCAGCAGCGGCTGCCTCAGTAGCATACACTATAGCAGATCATGCAATTCCTTCAGGATTTTCTATAGCACACGATGGTGTATTTACAGAAGGATCTTTAGCAACTCCTACATTAAATAGTGTTGCGTTATCAGGCAACGCACTTACAGACGGAGCGTCAACTAATATTTCAACTGTTACAAATGCTACATTAAGAGCATTAACACTAAATATAACGCCCGGAGCTACTTTTACAAATTCAAGCGCAGCAGATTTTACATATAATATTGTTCAACCGAGTGTTCTTCCTACATTAACACTTGGTAGTATACCAACACAGTCAACTGTAATTACAAGTTCTTCAGATATTGATTTAAGGAATTATTTTACAAATGGTAGGTTTTTTGAAATAACAGATAATACGCCAACAACATCGCTTGTAACCGCGTCGATAGTAAGTGGATATATATTGAGATTAACAGGACAAGGATCTTGTAATGATATAACTGGAACAACGTCGGCGGGCAATATAGTAGTAGCAGCATATAATGAAAAAGCAACAGTAGATGGAAGTATAGCTGGAAGTACAGCATCAACATCAGTGGTGGTAAAAGGAAGTGCGTTTGTATCAGCAACAGTAGCATTAGAAGTAGCAGCTTGTGCACAAAACGCAACTCTTACAATGGTTAATACAGGGAATTCTTTAGCTGAGGGAGTATCAGTAGATGTAAGCTCTAGAACTTTAACATATGCTGTTGGAGATATAGGAAGTGCATTTAGTGGTCAAATGGTATTTACGTATACTCATAGTTCTACTAATTTAAGTGCAACAACAAATATATCTACAATAAGTAATACTAGTCCTTTTACACTTGTTACAGCAGAGGGTTCAGGTAATGCAATAACAGTTAGCTTTAGCGGTACTTACCCAAATCAATCGGTAGGAGGAAATATAAACTACTCGTTTGCTGTAAATGTAAATACAACTTATGTTTCTGCAACTGATGCTTATTTTGTTAAAGGGGTTAGCGGGGCTGGTTATACAGTAAGCCCTACATATATAAATACAGGGTTTGGCTCAACAGGAGATCAATTTGGAACTGGCAATACCGCTTTTGCAACAGGAGGAAATACTATAACTTTAACCTCTTCATCAGGATATAAGTTTGGAGGAGTACCAACAATAAATCATGGAAGCGGGAGTACAGAAGGAAATATTTATATTACAGGAGGACATTCAACAGCTACTTTTAATATTCCAGCACCAGCTTTAAGTGTAGGAGATACTGTCTTAACTTTACTGCCAGCATCAACTATTCAAGCAAACGCACCAGATGGACTTAGATCATATGTTAATTTATATCCCGAATTGGTTGCTAATGAGGGGGGCACGCCAAGAGTAACAGCACTTTCAATAAATGGGGTTACAATATCTCCTGCTCAACAATATGTATATACAGGATTATCAATAAACGGAACAAGTGGAGAAACAACAAATGTAACAATAACCGTGCAGAAAGACAACACTACCTCTACAGCTATAGCGGTATCACTAGTTAGCAGCAATGTAAGAAACAACAGTATTTCTTCAGGCTCAAGTGTAACTCTTAATTCAAATACAGGTACCGAGACGTTTACACTTCAGTTTACAGGTAACGGCACAAATACCGTTTCAGGAAACACATATTCGACAACAATAGGTATTACAGAAATAAATCTTACTGCTACTCCGACTGGGGGAACAGCTCAAACATTTAGTGCTATAAGATTTAGTAATGTATCGAGTTAATATTTAAATAATAAACGTAATAATAATAATATGGCAGTAACGCTGGAAATCAAATACTTTAATACCTTCTTAATAAAGAATGGAGAGACTATTCATCAAGTAGTAGGGGCAGGTAATGATAGCACTACTGCATTTACTATTGCAGAGAGTAGTGGTGATACTATATATGCTATACCAAACTCAGAATCAGACTTTCAAGTATATTTTGACAATGTACTTAAAGCAGCTTCTCTTTATGTTTATTCAAATAAAACAAGAATAATTACTTTTGCATCTGCACCTGCAGCTTCTGTTAGTTCGATATTAGTAGTAGTTAAAAATTGGCATGTAGAGGAGTCTAGGATAAAAGGGGCGTATAATGGTAAAACTATAGATTTCGGGGTAAGAGCAGCTATAACTGATAGCGAATATACTCCTGAAACAAGAGAAGCATCACTTATATATTCAGGTATATATAATGGAAGAACAAGGGTAAATGAAATAAATCAATTTAACCCTTCTATTCCAAATACAAAATCAATTGATTCATCATTTGGATCAATACAAAAATTATATGCGGAGGATAATAATATGGTTATTTTCCAAGAAAATAAAACACATAATATACTTATAGATAAAGATATAATATATACAGCAGAAGGAGAGACAAATGTTACTGCGTCTAATCAAGTATTAGGAGAAGTTGTCGCTTATCAAGGTAATTATGGTATTAGTAAAAATCCGGAAAGTTTTGCAGTACATGCTGGAAGAAAATATTTTGTAGATAAAAATAATGGGGCTGTTCTTAGACTATCAAGAGATGGTATAACAGAAATATCAAATTTTGGTATGAGAGATTGGTTTAAAACAAATCTTAAATTAACTGATTCTGTTATAGGAATATGGGATAATAACAGGAAAAAATATATTTTATCTCTTCAAGAGGACGAAATAAAAAATACATTTGCATGCAACGGAAGTACTAGTACATTCTCGCTAGCATTTAGTTATGTGGATAGTGATTTTGCAACAATTAGTTTACCAGACCCAACAAATATATCGCAAATAGAAGTTTTTCAACAAAACTTTAGTGCGACAACAGCTTTAACAGCAGGGACTGAATATACATATAACACAAGCACAGGGGTTGTAACATTAACTCAAACACCTTTAACTGGAGATGTAATAACTGTATATTTAAGAGATTATGCGGGAGGATATAAAACTGTAACATTTGATGAAGATATAAATGGGTGGTCATCATTTTATAGTTATAAACCAGAATTCGGAGGAAGTATTGATGCAAACTTTTATACATATGGTATAAATGATTTATATAAACATTATGATTTAGATACTAATAGAAATTCATTCTATGGGGCGTCTACTGCAGAATCTACTATAGATATAATATTTAATAATCCTCCTTCTGTATCAAAATATTTTAAAACAATAAATTATGAAGGGGATACTGGTTGGGCTGTAGATTCTATTGAAACAGATACAGATACAGGAGCACCAATTTCAGTTTATAATATAACAAGTGCAGCTGTCGAAAATATTTGGCAAGACTTACTTGTATCAGGATTTAAGAAAAAAAATAATAAATATTATTCTAATATTATAAATGAAACTGCACCAAAAAGAAACGAAATAGCATCAGGGGAAGTAATATCTGGGGTAAAAGGATTCTTTAATAAAGTAAAATTAAAAACATTGGATACAGCACAAAAAGAATTATTTGCAGTATCCAGTGATTACGAACTATTAACAAATTAAATGGAATTAGTAAAAAAAACAATTGAATATAGAAATGCTATAGTTGAGTTTGAAGAACAAATAAAAAATACAGAAGGAGCTTTAGTTGGTGAAGAATTAGATAAATACAATCCATTAAAACATACTTTTGCAAATGGTTATTATATAAGAGAAATAAATACACCTGCAGGTCAAATTTTAATTACTAAAATACATAAAGAAGAACATCCGTTTTTTCTTATGAAAGGTGAGTGCTCAATTTTAACAGAAGATGGTCCAAAAAGAATAAAGGCACCATATTATGATATAACAAAGCCAGGGACTAAAAGAATAATATATATTCATAGTGATGTTACATGGGTTACAGTACATGCAACAGATCTAAAGGATATTGATAAAATAGAAGAAAAGATTATAGCTAAGGATTTTAATGATCCAAAAATAAGTATTGATAATTTAAAAGAAATAAAAAAGAAGTTTAACATTAAATAATAATAATATGAGTTTTTTAGTAACAGGTATAGGTGTAGGGCTAACTGCTATTGCAGGGGGCATTAAATACGGAAGCGCAAGAAAAGCTGAGCTAAAAGCTAATAAAGCTAGTAATAAAGCAGCAGATCAAGCGAATCTTAAAAATGCAGAGTTAGCTGCAAGAGAAAGAAGAAGTTTTGTTCCAGGGTTTGGGGATAGTGATAATATCCCTGGATATACTAATGATATGATGGGACCTCAGCCAGGATCAGCTGGAATAATGAGAAGCCGTGAAGGTGGGGGAATTTATACTACTGGTAACTATGGCGGAGGTGGTTTTCAAGGATTGAATCCTTATAAAAATCCTGCAGGTTTTTATGGGGATGATGATAGTGGGCTTGGTGCACCAAGGAATGAAATAAAATTTGATCCAGCTGGAAACATGATATTTAATGAAGCCGCTATAACTCGTAGTGTACAAAAAAAGTTAACAGCAAATAAAGAATTTATGAAATACACCCAAGGCTTACCTAGATCAGAAGATGATAAACCAATATTTCCAGATCCAAATACTGCGGCTGGTAGTAAATTTTATAAGCAATTACCAAAGTCTGTGGCGGCAATGGCCGGAAACCCTAAATTTGCGCAAATGTATAAAGGTAGTAATATAGTAAACCCTTATGCTAACATACAAGATTTAAGTGCTGTATTAGAAGATGTAAGTGATATATATCAAGATAGAACTGGTTTATTAAAAGATAGAAGTGATATGTTTAGAGGCACTGCTGAATTAGGAGTAGACTTAAGTGACCAAGAAGATTTATCAAAAAGATTTGGAGACTTAACAACAGGTATGGAAGACTTAAGTGGTAGAGTTGCTGATCTTAGACAAGGGGCACAAGACTACTCAGGGTTAGCTACAGACTCTAGTATATTAGCATCTAACCCATATGCAAATTTGCAAGTAGCCACACAAGCGGCTGACTTAAAAGCACAACAATCAGATCAAGCACTTGCTAATACACTGTCAACAATTAGAGCTACGGGAGCCGGCGCGGGTGGTGCTACAGCAATTGCACAAGCAGCACTTCAAAGTAAACTTGGGATTGCGGCTACTATAGAACAGCAAGAAACTCGTAATGTTCAAGCAAGAGCAGAGGGACAACAACAAATAGAGCAAATAAGAATGAGTGAGTCTCAAAGACTTCAAAATATTTCTTTAACAGAAAAATTAAGATTAGAAAGTTTAAGACAAACAGAGGGTCGTAGAATAGATGAAACAAAATTAACTGAAGGCCGAACATTAAGACAATTAGGATTAGAAGAAGGGAGAAGTTTAAGACAATTAGAAGTAGACGAAGGGCGAGCATTAAGAGGTTTAGCTGTTTCTGAAGGCCAAAGAATGCAAGGTCTAGGAATTTCAGATAGATTAAGAGAACAAGAACTGCAACAAGGTGAATCTCTTAGATTACAAAACGCTGAATTTAACGAAGCACAAAGGCTACAAGATATGGATTATAACGAAGCAATTAGGATTCAAAGTGCTAGGTTTAATGAGCAGCAAAGGCTTCAAGAGGCTGATTCAATGGCTAGAGAATATCAATTTAGAGTTGCTGAAACTCGTGAACAAAATAGGCTTAATAGATTACATAACATGGCAACCCAAGCTGTACAAACTTCAGCTGATTTAGAAGCTAGTAAAATTGCCGCAAAAGCACAAAGACAAGGCGCATTAGTAGGGGCAATAGGTGGGGTTGCATCTGCGGTAGTATCGGCAGTACCAACAAAAGCAGCTACAAGCGCAGCTACAGGGTCGTCATCAGACTTTAGCAAATTTCTTATCGCGCAAAAACCAGAACTTGGACCTAATTAAAAAATAATTAAAACAATGGCATTACCAAAATTTACAACAACTCCAACACCGCTGTATCAGCAGCAGCCGATAATTAGAACACAAAACTATGGGGATTTATATATGCGAAACTTTGCAGCAGCAGAGGCAAGTACATATAAAACATTTGCCGGTATAGGTGTAGCTTTAGAGAAGAAAAGAGAAAAAAGAGAGAAAGAATTAGAATTAGAATTAGAAAGAGATTCTATAAAATGGAAAGCTAAAAGCCAAGGCAGAAAAGACCGAGACTATGCAGAGGTTATAGATAGATTAAAAACATTAAATGCACAAACAGAAGGTAGCGAAGGTGGGGATGTAACTAGTAAAGTATATAGTGAATTACAAAGGATGCGAGATGGGGTATCTGCTTTACCACAACAAATAAGAGATGGGTTAATTACAAGAGACGATGCACAAGTAATTGAAGATTCATATAATGTAGCTATAGGCACCTATAAACCAGCTTTACAGGTTTTAGATACATTTAAAACTAGGTTAAGAGATAAAAGCCGTGGGCATTTATTAGATAATTATACAAAAGGTTTAAAAGATGGTAATTTTAAGGCAGCAAGTCTTGCACATGAATTAGAAGATAAAGATGGTTATGATTTAAAATTTAGCCTAGGCGGTAGTAATGGATTACAACCTATAGTATCATGGACAGATGATACAAAAAAAGATGATGATGGAAAATTTCTGGAATATGAATATACTTTAACAGAATTAAAAGATATAGATTTTTTTAATGATTGGGATGAAGAGTTTAATTATGAGAATGAGGATTATAAAAAAACACAAACCGTTATAAATGAAGAATTACAAAAAAATCCTGATTTTATAGAGGCCTCAAAACCACCGCCATATTTTACAAGTACGGTAAAGGATGATTATTCTACAGGAGTCAAGAGGACAGGAAAAGAAACTCGCCAAGAAAGAAGCATGGGGAATTATAATAGAATGAGGAAAGAATATGCAAAAGAATGGTTAAAATTGAATCCAGGAAATTCATATGAAAAATGGAAACAATTTCAAGATATTATAGTTATAGGTGCACCTGAAGATGAATATTATGATATAGCAATGGAAATAGTATCACAAAATCCAGACCAATATAAAAGTACAGCAGATGGGGATGAAGACGGAATCCCCGATAATGTAGAAGAGCTTATAAGAGTAATTGGTAGTTTTAATACCTGGGAAGATGGATGGGAACAGGAAAAAGATAATATAAATGTAATGCGTGAATTTGATAGGATTTTAAGTAAAGATTCATTTAAAAATTTCTATGCAAATCAAACATATGGTAGAACAAATAAAGCATATAATTCATGGGATAAAGCGCCAACATTCCAAGAAGGTTTAACTACAAATTTAACAGATATTCAAGAGAATAAGAAACGTAATTTAGAAACAATTAATTATTTACCTACAATAATAAAAATGATTGATAATACTTTAAACAGAGATCCTGCGCTTGCTAATATGGCGTCGTATAATGAAATGAAAACTACAATAATTAATAATTTTCCACATATGAAAGATGTTTTGAAGACAAAAGACGCGGTATGGGGGACTTTAGGTGATGCTGATGTCTCAACTGCAACTGATATATCGATGGGTGAAGTTAATATTCCGGTTAATGCTCCCCCGGGAATAATAAACGATAAGAAGAGGGATATACTTACGAGAATAATCGAAAACGACCCAGCTTTTGCAGGAATGGAATTTGATAATGTAAAATTCTGGAAAGGATACAAATTTAGTGAAATGGACTTTTTAAGTGAAGAATCAGAGAAAGCTGTACAATATTATACAAATTGGCTAAAAAAAGCAGCTTTGCCTTGGGAAGAAGCTAAATTACCTTAAAATTAATAACAATAAAAAAATAAATTTAATAAAGCATTATGGAAGAAATCTATATACACAATGGTAATGAATTTTCAAGAGCTCAGGTTGAGGACGCTGCTTTTGAAAAAGGTATAACCGTTGAAGAGTACTTAGCAAAATATGGGGTAACTCTTAAAGATCAAGTCCCTGAGCCAGAGCCAGAGCCAGAGCTAGAGCCACAGAAAAAACCTACACTCGACTTGGAAGCGGTGGGAAAGAAGGGGGGTGTTGCAGGTCAGACGGTTGCAGATGTAACACCGGAAGTAAGTGCAACAGATACGGATTTACTATCGGAAGATACTTTATCGGAATCACAAAAATTTGTAACTGCTGATTTATTCTCAGAAAATGAAGAAGAAGTTGCAAAGGAACTTAATGGACTCCTTGCTACTTATGGGGGATATATAAAAGAAAGTGGGGTTTTTCAAAATGGTATAGAAGTACTCATAGGGGAGGAGCCTACTTTTGAGGGGAAATTTGTACATGGTGAGGAACAATATCTACCTAGATCAGGGAAGCTAATGACTGGGAAGAAAACTACTCCTGAGCAAAGAGAAGAGAACGCAAGGATTTTAAATTCTTTTTTAGCAACCTATGGTGATAAGGGTTATTTAGATAGCGCTCTCGCTGATGGCGAAACCATGGAAATGGTAAATGATTTTAAAAACAAAGCAACGGTGCCTGCTTCGGGACTTACTAATGAGCAAATAATGTTTGATGTGTTTGAAAAATTCGAGCACTATGTAGATCGTGAAAATTCTATAATAGAATTAGAACAGAAAGAAAGGGTAGGATTTATGACTGATGAACAATTAACAAACGAATTAGAAGCGGCAAAAAAAGCAGTTTCAAAGCAACTTGTTTTTAAAGATGAAAAGGAAGAGGAGCGTTATAAAAAATTTAAGGAAGGTGGTGTTATACCGGATTTTACAGAAGAAGAATACGAGGAAATGAGGCATGAAAAAAAATGGAAGAAGTATGATGAAGTAGCGAGGGATTATTCGTATGACTTATCTCAAGAAGAAAGAAATAAGATGCATGCTGTACTTTGGTCAGAGAAAAACGAGGTAGATAAAACAAGAAAAAAATTTGAAACAGATGTTGATGAGCATGTAAAAAAAACTGATACATTAGAAAAAAGAATACAGGATTATAAAGATAATCCAACTTCATACGAACTATATAAGGAAGTAAAAGAACTTCAACTAGCCTTTATAGAAGAATCCAACAGATTACAAGAACAACAAATTATTTTACAAAGAGAGTTAAAAGAAACAGAATTTTTGCCAATAGCAATAAAAGATTTTGGATCTAATTATAGAAGATTACAACAGTTAGGCACATCTTTTAAATCTTTAGGTACAGATATAGCATACTCTATATTACAAATAGGACAACTTACAGGATTTGGCCAACCTGCTGCTGCTGTTCATGCCGTATCTAAGTGGTCATTAACCCCTGAACAAAGAAATAAAGCGCTTGATGAATCAACAGGTATAATTACTATGCGCGAAAGAATGAATGTAGAAACAGAATCTTATCAAAGATCAATTGGGGTTGATGAAATAAAAACTCTTAGTGATCTTGGCAGATGGACCGCTAGTTCTACTACTAATTTAATACCATCTTTAGCAATGGCTTTTACTGGGCCTGCTGCATTACCTTTATTTGCATTATCTGGATGGGGTTCTGCTGGAACAGATGTAGCAATTAAACAAAAGAATGCAGCTGAAAGAATGATTGTAAATAAAAAAGAATTAGTAGAAAACCCTGATATGGATATGATTAGAAAAGTTGAGCTTGAAAATCAAATGGATGAAGATTCTAAAATTCTTAAAATATCAAATTGGGAACAGTTAAGTTTACAGGCATTATATGGAGTATCTGAAGTAGTATTTGAAAGACTAGGTACAATGTCATTAATAAAAGGGGCTAGGGCAGCAATAAGATCTTTACCCCCAGCAACTGTAAAAGAAGGCTTTGAATTTGCCGGAAAACAACTTTTTAAAGGTATTACAGTAGAAGGAGGTTCAGAATTTGGTACCACAATTGCTCAAAATTTTGGGGATATATATATTTTAGGGGAAGATAAAAATATTTTTGAAGACAGTTTAGAATCATTTGCACAAGGGGCTTTAATGGGAGCTGGAATTACGAGTGTAGCTGGGGGTAGAGCAATAAAGCATACTATATCAAGTGAATTAGCCACTAGAGCAGAAGATAGAAGAATGAGAGAAATAGTTATTCAATTAAGAGAATTAACTGGTATAACATCTTTACAAAATATTCCTGATGGTAATATAAAAATGCCTAATCAAAGTCCTGAAGTACAAACATTAATTGCAGAACTAACCCAAGAAAAAGAAAATATTACAAATGACATAATTGCTAAATTAGATAATGGCGATATAAGTATTCAACAGGCATATGAAATAGGGGGGATAAACAGAGAATTACGTAAAATTGGGGAAAGGTATAATGCGTTAATGCATGATAAGAATTTATCACCTCAACAATTAGAAGCTGCTGAAAAAGAACTTGGGCAACAATATGAAGCCTTAAAAGAAAAAAGAGAGAATATATTAACAGACCCTAGTATATTAAAAGAAAATCAAGATTTAGCAATTAATGATAATATACGAAAAGACTGGGAGATGGGGAATAGTATGTATAGCATGAGAATGTCTAATAATACTGCACTTAATCTTCTTGACCAATGGGGAGGACTTAATAATAGTGTAAAGCAAGGGTATTATGAAGAAGCTAAAAAAGCTTTAAGAAAAGGTGCTGAAAAATATAAAAGATTTTCAGAAAAAGAAATACAAGATAAAGCAGTAGAGCTTTATATTGAAAAAAGTTATAGGAGAAAAATTGAAGAAGGTGAGAGAAACGCTAGAACCTATGCTACTACAAGAGGAGAAGATTTAAATATATACAAAGGAGAAACCATAGAAGAAACAATAGGTTTAATGAAAACCCACGGGGTTATGGAATCAATAGCTGAATCCTTGAAAAAACAAATATTAGAAGAAGGTGGAAAACCTCCATCAATGGAAGAATTATTGCGGATAGCTGAAACAAAGGCAAGAGCAGATATTAAAAATGGGATTTATGAAGCTAGTAATACTGGAGATAATATAATAGTACATATGCCAAATGCAATAAAAAATGGTAGAACCGGGATATTTGCTCATGAAGTATTACATAGTATAGCTAAGAAAAAATATGGCAGTGAAGCGGGCCTTAAGCAAGCGGGTATGGATTTATTAGATTATTTGGAAGAAAATGATAAAGATTTATATACGTTAGTTAAACATAGAATCGACCAAAGTTATGTGAAAAGAGACCCAAAAACAAGGGAGGTAATGAAAGATGAAAAGGGTAAAACATTAAAAGAAGATGCTTATTGGGAAGAAGCAATGAACGCTATGTCAGATATTATAGCTGATGGGCAAGCTATTAAAACAAGTTCTTTAAATACAATAAGAAGATTTGTAAATAAATTATTACCTGATAATTTTAAATTTAAAGAAACAGACCAAGAAGCTGTTTTTAATTTTATAAAAGATTTTAATAAAGAAGCACATTTTGGAAAAAAACCTATAAAGTTTGAAGATGTTTTAGGTATAGCAAAACCCGAAGATGAAGGTAAAACAACTACCCTTAAAGATGAAGATGAAGAAGCACCTAGTACTAAATTTAGTAAAACTATAAACGAATCATATAATACCCTTACAGCTGAACAGCTTAAAACTATTAAATCTTTAAAAAGTAAAGACGCGCTTAAAGAACTTGCTGATAAAGATAATACCCTTACAGCGAAACTTAAAGAACTTGCCCAGGAAGGCAAAGGTAAAACTAAAGAATTTACAGATTTAAACTCGCAATTAAATAAAATAAAAGATACAAAGGATGCTTGGTTTAGTGTTCAGGAATCTATACGACCTTTAGTTACAGGTTTAGTTAATAATAAATACTTCAAAGCTTTTAAAACCATGGACAAAAAAGAAGCGGAAGAGAAGAAAAGGGATATAATAGAAAATACGCTTACAAATCAGGTATTAAATTTAGTACAAAAATATGACCCTTCAAAGATAAAAGGCGGTGAAAGTACATTACATGGGTATTTAATGCAAAAATTAAATAGATTTGATGCTACAGGAAAAAGAATGTCTTTAATAGAGGTTAAAGTAATAGGTGAGGCAAATAAAGTGGGCCTTGATATTTCAAAAGATGTAGACGAAACAAAACAAACTATTGAACAACCTGAAATTGAAAAAGGCAAAGAAAGTGTAAAGAAAAAATTGTTTACGAAAAAATTAGATTTTGATAAAGAAGCAATAGAAGGGGAATTTAAAGTCGATAAAGATGGTAAAAAAGTTCCTAAGACATTTGCTGATATTTTTATCGATGCTGTAGCTAAAACATTCGGTACAAAATTACCAGCGGTAACTAATAAGAATTTTGTTAAAGTATTTAGTAAAAATAATATAGCTGAATTAATGCCTTTTGTTAGAAGTTTTACAAAAATAGATCGTAAAAAAGGAATAGATAAGTTTAAACCTTTTGTTATTAAACATTTCAAAGCTATATTAGATCAATTACCAGCTAGTGTTATTAATAAAAAATATGACATGCTGCGTAAACCTGTTTTAAAAGAATCTGGTCAGCAAAAAAGAGAAGAAACTAAAGAAGGTAAAGGGGAATTTGAATATTTAAACATAGATAGAAAAGATTTTGTAGATTATTTTACTAATCCTAATCCTAATGTAATTGCAACTGTAGCAGGAAAAATAACTATTAAAGATAAAAATGGAGATGTAAAAACATATAGAATTGTAAAACCAAAAAAAGGAGAAACATTAGGGGAAAATGAAATTGATGGAACTCGATATATAGGTAAAAGAATTGGGGACACAGTTATAGTAAAAGGAGAAGAAGTACAACTTACTAATATTGAAATAGCAAGTAACACATTAAGTGATAGAAGAACATCGTTATTAGAAACTTTAATTAATGAATTATCCGCCGATGCAGCATTAGAAGTTGTTAAAGATAAAACAATAATGCAGAAGTTTAGGGATATTCAAGAAATTGAGGGTCAAGCGGTACCTGATAATTTCCTTGATGTTATTGTTGAAAAACTTGACAGAGGAATAGATTACTTAAATAACTTGCAAAAAAATAATGGTGAGTTATACGCAAGGCTAGGTCTACCTGAAATAATAGTACAAGCTATTAAGGTGTTTATGCAAACACTAAGTACTACTTTAAAAGCAACAAATAATTTTGGGAAAGCTTTAAAAGCTGGTATAAAAGCAGCGCAAAATCTTTTTGAAACAAAAGATGAAAAAGATATAATTAAAAAAGTTCTTGAAGAGACTTTTACTAGCGCTAAAAGTATAACCAAAGAAAAAATAGAATCAGCAGTAGAAAAAAGCGATCGTGTATTATTTACAAATGCTGGGCAAAAAATTATTGATTCTGAAATCACTAGAATTAAAGGGCTTAAAGGTAGGACTAAATTACAAGCTACTAAAGATTTTATTAAACACATATTACCTTCTTATATTAACAATGAACATTTAAAAAAGATAACTGGAAGTAGTAATGAACAGGCGTTTAATTATTTAAATAAGCCACTCGGACTAAAAGAGAATGGTTTTGATGTAGAAAAAGTGGGTAATAAAACAAGTATAGTTCATTATGCTAAAGATGGTACAAAAACTTCATTTAGACCCTTAGCTGATACAAGACCCTCTACTATAAACGGAAAATATTTAGCTAAAAAGTATAAGACTGTTGATGATTTTTTATCAAATTTAAATGATAATAGGTATGATATAGATAAACAATCTAAAGATTCAGCTAATGCTGTCGTTAGAGAAGTAAGCAGGATAGCCGCTACAGGAGATATACAAGGGGCTAAAGATTTATTAATGATTCTAGGTGAATATAGTGACTCTATATTAAGATTAGCGGGTAAATTAAGAGACATCGAAACTAATCTAGAAGTTAAACGTAATAAAGACGGCACACTTAAACGTGATAAAAAAAATAAAAATAAAGTTATTTCAGGTATTACATATGAACATACTTTAACTATTAAGAATTTAAGAACACAAATAGAAGCTTTATTAGATGTTTATGAAAAAGATGGTAATTTAAATAAACTCGAAAAAAATATGGAAGGTGTATTAAATAGGAGCTATGTTGATTTGATTGATAAAAAATGGAAAAGTAAGATGGACACTACCGAAACGCCTAAAGATTTACAACCCAGTGATGATAGTAGAGTTAGGCTTAAAAAAGCAGGTATAAAAACTACACCTATTTTTAGTGAAACTAAATTTAGTAAAACAAATAATAGCACCGAGCTTAATGAAATGATAGAAAGGACTAAAGGTATTCCAGCAAAAGAAAGAATTTCAATAGCAAAAGCTAAAATAGAAGGTTTTAAATCAGATAAGTTCCAACTTTTTATGCGAAATTCAGCTGAAGATTTATTAGGTTTATTATATCAGTTTGCTGGTAAAAAAGAACAAGGAAATGCAGATTTAAAATGGATTAAAGAAACTTTTACAAGGCCTTTAACAAGAGCTAATTTAGAATTTGAAGCACACCAAATTAAATCACATAAAACTTTACAAGAAGCGAAAGTTTTAATGGGTGAACAAAAAATTGATTTAACAGCAGAAGTTATAGATGGTTATACAGTAGAACAAGCTATTAGAGTACATCTTTGGACTAAAAGAGGGTATGTTGTTCCAGGTATGGATGAATTCACAGGTACAAAGAAAAGAACAAAACCTGGTCCTGAACAAGAAAAAGTAAATAAGTGGGTCAGACAAAATTTTGATTCATTAGAATTTACTGACGCTATTGAGGAAGCGTATTTTAGGGATGATAAAAAATATCCAGAACCAAATGAAGATTGGGTATCAGGGACTCTTACAACTGATTTATTAGAACATACTAATGAGGTAACTAGAGCTGAAATATTCCAGCCATTCTTTGATAATGTAAATGTGGTGTTCGGAAAATTTGATAAATATCATGGTAAATTATCTGGGGTAAATGTAAACAAAGTAAGAGGTATTTATGGTAATAGTTTTGTTGAAGCATTAGAAAGTTCTTTTTATAGAATTGGTACAGGTAGAAATAGGAGTTTCCAATTAGATGAGCAAGGTACTGGAATACTTGATTGGGTAAATAATGCTATTGGTAATACGATGTTTATTCACACTAGATCAGCTTTACTTCAAACAATATCATCGGTAAACTTTATTAACCTAGGAGACAACAACCCTATAGCTGCGGCAAAAGCATTTAAGAACCAACCAAAATTTTGGGGTTACTTTAATAAAATATTCTTTTCAGATTATTTAAAACAAAGAAGAGCAGGTTTAAGAACAGATGTTAACGAACAAGAAATAGCGTCTGCTGCTTCAAATTCTAAAAATCCAACAAGAGCAGTAATAGCTACAATATTAAAGAGAGGGTTTTGGCCTACACAAATGGCTGATAGTTTTGCTATTGCTTTTGGAGGATCCTCGTTTTTAAGTAACAGAGAGGCTAAATACAAAAAAGACGGGTTGTCTGACCAAGACGCTTTTGATCAAGCTTTTGAAGACATGCGTGAAATTGCAGAAGACACACAACAATCAGGTAGACCTGAAAAAATATCGCAAGAACAGGCTGGGTTTGGAGGAAGGCTTATATTAGCTTTTCAAAATACCCCAATGCAGTACAACAGACAAATAAAAAAAGCATTCTTAGATTTAAAAAACGGAAGAGGTGATTGGAAAACTAATGTTATGAAAATATCTAATTATTTAATTATTCAAAATGTTATATTCCACTCCATGCAACAAGCTTTATTTGCTATTTTATTTGATGAGCCGGAAAATGACAAAGAAGAGAAAAGAGAAAAAACCAGAAAAATAAGAGTGATGAACGGTATGGCTGATTCTGTATTAAGAGGTACCGGTGTATTTGGGGCATTACTAGCTACTGTAAAAAATACAATAATGAAAATTGTTGAAAGAGAGGGTTTTGATGAGAAAGCAATTGAAGAAATATTTAATATGTCGCCGCCTATTGGTAGGAAGACAAGACAATTATTTGATATGAAAGATAGGTTTACATATAAACAAAATCTTAAGAAAATGAAAGAAATGGGTCTTGATACGGAAAATCCTGCTGTATTAGCCGCAGCAGATGCACTTTCTTTTGGTATTAACTTACCAGCTGATAGAGTTCTAAGGAAAATTAATAACATAAAAGCCGCTTCAGATAAAGAAAATGAAATGTGGCAAAGAATGGCATTGTCACTTGGTTGGAGTAAATGGGAGGTTAATATTCCGTTTGAAGACGCAAAAGATACTGATTATGTTCAAAAACCTAAAAAAAATAAACCAAGAGCGAATAAACCTAGAAAAAATTAATATGGAAAGGATTAGTGAACATATATCATACAGAGAAGCTACTAAATCTAATACAGCGATGAGATTAGATATAGATAATACACCAGGGCTTTATGAGATAACTAATATGAATGGGGTTGCACATAATATATTTGAACCATTAAGAGAATGGGTTGGTGGACCAATAAAAATTAATTCTTTTTATAGATCTGTTGCTTTGAATAAAGCTATAGGTGGAAGTTCTAGATCACAGCATTGTGAAGGTAGAGCTATGGATATTGATGATACATTTAGATACAAGACTAACGCTGAGATGTATGAATATATAAAAGAAAACTTAAACTTTGATCAAATGATTTGGGAATTTGGTACAGATAAAAACCCTGATTGGGTACATATAAGTTATGTATCTGAAGAACAAAATAGAAATAGATGTTTAAAAGCCACAAGAGTCAATGGAAAAGCAATGTATAGCATTATATAAAAGACTTTTATTAGCTTTACTTGTTTTAACATTTGTTTCGTGTTACACTATAAAATCTACAGTTGTAAATAAGTTAGATAAAACTTGGCCTTGGAATACTATAAAATACAAAGGGAACCCAAACTTAGATTCCCTTCATATTTATAAACAAAACAAAACTAACCATCGCAACTTAAGCAGTCTGGATTCATTGCCTCCGCTGCAATATCGCCTCTGAGAACACTCTCTGTTCTCATATAATATAAAGTTTTAATTCCTCGCTTCCAAGCTTCCATATGAACTTTATTAATCCATCTAGGTTCAGCCTGTGATGGAAACGCAAGATTTAAACTTACAGATTGATCGACATAAGTTTGTCTTATACCTGCCTGATTAACTAATTCTAGTTGATTTATTTCCTTAAACGTTTTGAAAACATTTTTAACCGGCTCGCCGCCTTCTTCCTGAGTAAGCTTGCCAGTATTATCGTAATAGTAACCATCTAATTTTTTTATACCCTGTATAGATCCTTTATCTTTTAAGACTTTATCCCAAGTCTTTTGATTATCTATACCTATTTTTTTAAACAATTTTTTTAATTCTAAATTCTTTCTTATAAATGTACCTTTAGCAGATTGCTCTGTAAATACATTAGCAGCCCAGGGTTCAATTCCTGGTGATACATTACCAGATAATTTACTATTTGATACTGTTGGTGCTACGGCTCTTAAGTGTGTGTTTCGCATTCCTGTACCTACACACCATAATGGTTCACCATATACATCGGCTAAGTCTCTACTAGCCCTTTCAGTTTCTAATTTTAACTGAGAAAATATTTCTCTTGTTTTAAAAAATGCAAGTAATCCTTCAAAAGCAATACCTTTTTGCTGAAGCAACGTATGCCAACCTAATACCCCAAGGCCTAGCGCTCTACCTTTCTCAGCTGATCTAACAGCATTATCAAAACCTTTCATGTTCTTAGCTCTTTGTATAAACTCAGATAACACTCCATCTAAAAACCACGTAGCATCATATATTAAATCACTATTCTTCCATTCATCATACTTAGCTAAATTAACAGAAGATAAACAACATACAAAAGAATGTGACTCATCCGTATGTAGTGTAATCTCAGAACATATATTAGTCATATGAACTTTTAAACTATTAGCTTTGTATGCTTTAGGATTTACTTTATTAATATTTCCTTTAAACATTATATAAGGTTCACCTGTAGCTTTTCTTTTCTGTAATAGTTTACTCCATTTTTTTCTTGCCTCTGGTTGTCCTTCATCGAGTCTTCTCATAAACTTATCACCAACAACTGCACATTGATGTAAATTTAAAGACTGTCTATTAACATCGCCTTTAGGTTCTCTTATTTCTAACCAATCTAAAAAATCAGGGTGATCAATGTTTATATTAACAGATGCTGCACCTCTTCTAACCGATCCTTGATTAGTAGCTAATATAGTTGAATCATATATTTTACAAAATGGTACAACACCATCTGAAGTTCCGTTGCCTGCAATGGTAGCACCTGCTGGTCTAATCATATTTACGCCGAGGCCAACACCGCCACCGTGTTTTGCAAGCAACATCATTTCAAGATTTTTATTACCTATATCCATAATGCTATCAGCAACATCAATACCAAAACAACTAATAGGTAAACCCCTGTCAGTTCCAGTATTAGATAATACAGGCGAAGCTAAACAAAGCCACCCTTTCCATATATAATCAAAAAACTTATCTGCAAGTTCAGGTTTATACAATCTTCTAGCAACTGCGTTAGAAACTCTCCTGTAAGCGTCTTTAGGTGATTCGCCTTGTAATAGATAACCACCAGCTATAGTCTTCTTATATACGTCCGTATCGCCCCAGGAGGGGTAGTCTACGCCTTTCTTCCAATCATTATTCCACATCTTCTTGTTTTTCTTTTAATTCTTTAGTTAATTTTGTTATTGCTTTTTTATATCCAGGTAATCTTTTTACAGTTTCTAACGTGCCTACAGATAGATCTCTAAGATTATTTAATTCCTGAAGAACACCTTGCATTAAAGCGCGTAGCTGTTCTATTTTTCTTTTCATTATAATTAATTCTGATTCTTTCATGTTTATTATTTTATTCCACAAGATGTAGTTATTAAGTGAACTACTTCATTTATACACTCCCCGTTAGGTGTTTGGCCATTGCATTTTTCAATAGCATACGCCTCAATTATTTTTGAGTTACACTCAACTTCTGTTTTACTACAGCTTATTAAAGCTAATAGTAATAAACTACCAAATATCCTCAAAGTCTTCACCTTCATTTGCTTTAGAATAATCAGTAGGTCTGATAGCAAAAAAATCGGTGTGAGTAACACCTCCAGTAAGATGATAAAACCAATCCAAAACACTAGCACTGGCTGCATCAAATCCGAAATGATTTGCTTCTTCTGTGTAACCAAGCTCAACGATTTTTTCATTTGCTCTTTTCTTTATAAAGTTTTTTAAATCTTCCTTTTTTAAATTTTCTATATCACCTTGTTCAAACATTTTGTCAATATATTTTAATTCAAGATCTAACATCGTATCAGCAGCTTCCAATACATGCTCTTTACATTCTTCTTTTAAATTAGGTAACTCTTCACACATATGCCTGAATAACTGACAACCCATTTTAGAATGTAATGATTCATCTCTTACAGACCATTTCATTTGTTGACCTACTCCTTTAAGTAAATTACGTAATTGAAAACTATATAGCACTGCAAATGCAGAGTATAAAGATACACCTTCAGCGAACGCAGAGAATACAGCTAAACTTTTTGCAATACCCACTGGGTCTTTTCCTTCGTAAGCAACTAAATTATCAAATCTTGCTGCTGTTGCAGGCTCGTGTAAAAATGCTTCAAAGTCTTCAAGACCTAAAGTTTCATTAAGATAACTATATGCTACAGCGTGTACTGTTTCATTTGAGCCAAAAGCCATTGCCATTTGTTGAATTTCATGTTTAGGAAACCAACCTACAACGTTTTGTGTCCAATAATCAGAAACAGCACATTCAGTTTGTGCAAATCCTAATAATATATTACCCACTAAATTCTTTTCAGAGGGCGTTAATCTTTCGTTCCAATCTTTTACATCGCCTTGCATTGGTATTTCTGTGTGTAACCAAAAGGCTTGCATAATTGGTAACCAACCTTCATTGTAGTATACTGGATACTCAAAAGGTTTATAAGGTATCCTATTGTCAAATAATCCCATATTAATTTTCTTTTTCTTGTTTAACTATTTCTAAAGCTATATCCACAAATGGTAAATACAACACGTGTGATACTACTTCATCTAGATCATAAGATCTAATTCCTATAAGTATTCCTGGATATAAACCTATAGATATTCTCCAAACTCTACTCATATACTTTTATATTATATTTATTGTGAATTTCCATAAGTTCTTTCCACCTAAGAAATCCTCTATTAACGGCCCATTTAATATGCTTTTCAATTTGACGTTCTTTATATTTTAACCTAGCTACTTTCTTTTGTTTTTCAGAATTTCTATTACTCTGTCGCATTCTTTATGATTTTGTGGTTTAAAAAGTATATAACTTGGGAACTGCTCAGTAACTAATTTTTTAAATAACTTCCACCTAATAGGAAATGATTCATTAGGCCTACCTTTAGTTTCAATTATAAAATCATCACCTATAAAGTCAGGTGTGTATTTTATTGGCAGTATTCTTTTTTCTCCTCTGTTTATAAATTCCCCCTTTGAGTTAGCTTGTCTTTCATAAACTTCATTTTCAAAATGAAATCCATTTAATAGTACAAAAGTTTCACCTTCGTATTTAGCTTTAATCTTTGCTTTCTGTAAAGCCATATACATATACTTCTCCAGCCCTGATGCAAAGTTATGCCCCTCATAACTAATTTTTTTAGACTGGACTGGCCCCTTTTTTTTCCTACCAGGGGCTTTCTTCCTTTTATAAAACATTATTCTTTTGCTTTAAGATCTCTTAAATAACATTCTTCTATTTCACTTTTTAATACCTGTCTTGTTTTTTCTATATAGTTGACAGCATCCATTAATTCTTCCTGTATATGTTGAAGCCATGTATCTAAGGTTTGGTCATCTTTATGTAAAGTAACACCGTACTTTTTATAACCTACATCAGATCTGTTAATAAACTTTTTTACTACTGATTCTATAATCTTATCTCTTATTTCCATATTAGTCTTTTACAAATGTTCCGTTTACCATTCTCCCAGTTCTACCAGAAATCTCATCATAAGCAAACTGCATACAAGTTTCAATTGAAACACCGTTGAGCTCGGCAAGATTAGTAAGAACAACAACGCTATCACCAATAGCATCGATAATACCTTCTTTATCATTGTTAAGAAGGGATTGCGATAATTCCCCTGTTTCTTCATATAATTTTATTAATTGTGTTTTAGGATCTCCTTTATCTAAGATACCTTTTTCTTTAGCCCATTGTCTTATTAAGTCAAATATTTCTACATTGTTATGAGTAGGCTTTGCTAAAAATGCTTCATAAAAAGCTTTGTTATAAATGTAAGTTCTGGTATCGTCATACATAGACTTGTATGAGTTAGCCACCATCCATTCAATTGCTTCTGTTGTTATTTCAAATTCACCTAAAGGTGTTTGCCATTTTACCCCTATGTTTTTGTTTAGTATAGATTTAAGTTTAGACTTTTTGCAAGGGAAAGTCGAGGTTTGTTCTGTTGCATTTATTTTCATTTTTTTATTTACTAAATTTTTATATAATGTTCTATCAACTTTATACCCATAAAACTTTTGAAGCTCTATTTCTCGCTTTGATATGTAATTAATATCAGACGAAGAATCTAGAACTTCATACTCTCCAAGCTTATAGCCTTGCACAAGCGTAACTCTATTATTTAAATTACGTGTTACGCCGATTTTTTTATTAGGTATGTGGTAAATATAATATATTTCTTCCATATTGTTTTATTTTCCTACAGATAATTCTGCTTTAATTATAGGACTGTGGTTATATCCTTCTAATGTTATAGTATCTTTATTAGGAATGAATACAAAATCATTTGCACCTTCTCTTAATTTAATACCACCCCAACTCATTTTAAGTTTAGGTAAATCGTATTGCTTTGCGGCAATATACTCTTCAGCTTGTTCTAAATGATTATTATATAAATGACAATCACCTAAGCTAGCAATAAGAGTTCCAGGTTTATAACCAGCTCCTTCTGCTATCATTTCTAATAACAAGCCATACATAGTTATATCATATGGTAATCCAAGAAATACATCTGCACTTCTTTGTTGCCACATTAAGTCCAGTTTACCATCGTTATAAAATAACTGGAAGTTATAATGACAAGGAGGGAGTACCATATCGTGAAGATCATGAACGTTCCAAGCGGAAACCATGAGTCGTCTACTGGTGGGATTTTCCCTAAGCTCCTGTAACACCATTTGTAATTGATCAATGCCATTAGCATGGCGCCACTGGTGACCGTATACGGGACCAAGTTTTCTATCAGTCCTACCAGATCTTTGATAATCAGGAATCCAATACTTGACACCGTTATCAATAAGATAATCCAAGTCGCTTCGACCTTCGACAATCCAAAATAATTCTGTTTTTGCATGATTAAATATAATTTTCTTTTTAGTTAATATAGGGAATCCAGCTTTCATGTCATGATACAACATTCTACCGAACACAGCTCTTGTACCTGTCCCTGTTCTATCTGCTTTAGGTTTACCTCCATGTAATATACCGGATATTAAACCTGTGTATTCAGTTTCTATATTTGTCATAATAGTATATACATGTTTTATACATCATTTTCTTACATTCATTAGCGCCATAAGATTCTGGCGACAAGTTAGGTTTTTCACCTTTCTTATATGGCCCAATAATAATTGATATGTGCCATTCTTTAGGAGCAGCACCTGTGGAAATTGGAGAGTAAGAAATTCTTATATTATTTTTAATACAAAAATCATTTGCCGCTCTTTCTTTAACTGTAGGAAAGTAAGTACCCATGATACTTTTCTTTCTCTTCCTACCTATATCCATTGCACTTATTGTTCCTGCCATATTATCTTTTTATTATCGTATTTGTTACGTACTACTCCCAAGGCATTATAGTGTTTTCTGGTATAGGTTCTGAATGCGGTATATAACAACCAGATTTAGGTTCCCAAGTGAAGAAACATTCAGCACCATTTTCACCTAAATTTTGAAACTTAACTTTTAACACTTTAACCTTTGTTGTTTTCTTTTCATAGTCTCTATGAACTAATAAACCATGATAACTAGCATCATACCATTCACCTCCACCTTTAATATTATACATTGTAGGCTCTTCAATTTTACCGTTTGAATCCTTATACATTTTAGTTGGGTGGGCAACTATAACAACTAATACATCATATTTTTTAGCAAACATTTCAATCTTAGTTAAATATTCTAATGTATAAACATTAACATCACCGTTATTGGTGTTTAAATCTCTTACTTTATTAAATGGATCTATAACTAAACATTTAATACCTTTGCGTTTTACAAGTTCACCACCTTTTTTTAATACTGAATCTAATGTATAACGCTCCATATCGATAAAATAAAAGTTATCGTTTATATATTCTGTTGTTTGTTCCCATTTATCTGTACCTATATCTTTTCTTGATGGCATACCTTGCCAAGCTTTTCTCATTAACTTATGAGCGTGTAAATATGTGGGTGCATTTTCAGGTGAAGCAAAAGCCGTCTTCCAACTGTGTTGCTGATTATAACCTATAACCATCTGATCTACAAAATCTGATTTACCAGATGATGGAATACCTGTAACAGTTATAAACTGCCCTGTGTATGTAGAAAATATATTGTCAAAATTACGTAAGCCTATTTGAAATCCAGGTTTGAAACCGTTTTCAACAAAGTCTACAACATCGCCTTCAATATCTTTAAAAGTTGTTACGTTTTCTAATGGTACTGGACTTGCTGCATCAATAACTTTAACTAAAGAAGGGGCTCCGTATTTAAGTAAATATTCATTTGCATCTTTACAATCTTTAAATGAAGTTGTATAGCAAACCTCTGCCCCTAATCTTCTTATTAATTCTTGTCTTAGCGCTTGTCCTGGCTCATCATTATCAACAGCTATAATTATCTTTTCAATGCCTGTAAAGTAATCTATACAGTTATCTAAATAATCTAAGTTGTTTGTGCCTAGTGTGGCACCATTTGGAACTGATATAGCGTTAGATATACCTGCTTCGTGTAGAGCTAATACATCAATCTCACCTTCAGTTATAACGCAAAAAGAATGGCCTACAATAGAATCAATGTTATAGAATACTTTTTCAGCACCCTTATATAACTTGAAGTTCTTGCGGCCATCTCTGTACTTAATGTTGATGAGTTCACCACCCATCATATAATTAAATTTAATTGCGTTCTCTTCTTTTGAAGTTTGTGGCATAAACTCAGGACCCTCAGAAACATTTAAGTCTTCAAGAGTCCTTTGAGATATACCTCTACCATTAAACCACTCTACAACTTTTGAACTAACAGGCTTATGCGTCTTAGTACTAAAATCCGGACGGACATATACTTTTTCGCTTACACCTCTTCTTTTAAAAGTATGTAACTGGAACGTTCTATTACAATTGTGACAAGTACCTAACCCTCTCTCCCAGTCATAAGAAGCACACTTCTTTTTTTTATTCTCAGATTTTCTAGTATGTGAACACATGGGGCATGTACCCTCCGGTGCACCTACTTTTAAATCGTATTGATTAAACTGTTCGATCTGGAAACCATTAATTTCCGTGTTATTTACTTGCATGTAATCTATTTATATTAGTTCTTAAAATGGTAAATCATCTTGTGCAACTTGTGGTTTAGCAGCTGCAGCTTGTTGTTGATTATCTCTTGGTACAGGCTTAGGGAATTCACCGTCAGTCCATACAACAGTAGCGTTACCTAAAAATGTTCTAGGCTCCTTAGCTTCTCTTTCTTCCTTAGTTTGTGCCATAGCCACTGGACCATGGTTACCATAGGCATCAACGTCATTATTAACGGTAATAGTAATTGGTAAATACTTACCTTTTTTACCTTCAATAATCCTTGATTTGTCTATAGCAGTAAGGTTTATACTTGTTTTAATTATACCTGCCATTTCTTAATATGTTTGTAATTGTGAAAACATTCTTTTTAATTGAGTGCTATTTGCACCTGTTGATCTTCTTAAATTGTCAACTGCTTTTACATGCGTTTGATTGCTGTAAAAGTTTCTCTCACTTGTTGTAACACCTGTTACACTACAAGTTCTTTTCTTTGTTCTTGCCATAATATAAAATTAAAGTGTTTTAGTTAAAAAAAATTGTGATGGATCAAACCCATCTGTTTTAAAGAATAGTTCATATGCCTCAGTAGCTCTAAGTACTTTATCTCTACCTGATTCATAAAACTCATCTGAACAATCAAATATTCCTATTTGATGTGTTGTCTTATCCATTACGATAAATAACATATCATAACCAAACATCTCTTTATAGATATAAGCTTGACTGTCATAGTTGTATTTATTTGCCGACCATTTAAATTTACTTACGTCGGCACTTGTTTTGAGGTCTATAATAAGTTGCTCGTCCTCATTTATTATATCGGCTTTGCCTTTCCACATATTACCGAACAGCCTTATTATCCCGGGTTGTTCGTATTTGATACGTGCGCCTTTTCTTGAACCCCGTATGTAATCTTTACATATGTTGTTCTTTAGCAACCTTTCTCGCATTAATTCAATTTTGTCTGCTTCATGTTGAAGTAAACACAATTCCCCTTCGGATATTTCCTTATACTTTTTTGTATTTCTTGTAGAAGATTCAATGATTTTAAAATTATCAATCTTATCTGGTTCAAGTATACTGGTATGGAAATAACCACCAACTAAAAAAGCAGAGCTCATTGCTGAGGGTACTTTAAAGCTTAGTGGGTCTTTTAATAATGCGGATATGTCTGAGTTACTTAAATACTGTTTACCAAACTTACCGTAGTAATGTTCGTCTGATTTAAGTTTTTCTAAGACTTCGTCTTTTGTCATCTATAACGTTGTTAATGATTTTTCTTGCTCAGCGGTCATAGAATACTTCTTTTTAATTGAAGTGACTTTGCCTCCTGACTTAACATAATCTTGAGCTTGTTTTAATTGAGCTGACGTCATAGTAGTAGTCTGGGTACCATGTGTATTGGTAGCATCGGAATCTGCAGTGTCGTCAATTAACAATAGATTACCTAAGGCATATTTCTTACCATAAGATGATGCTGAACCAAATTGCTGTGGTGTTTGCATACCTTTCTGATTAAGATCTACCCCTACAATAGCTGTTGCTGATATAAAAGCGTCGCTTTCAGTGTCATGAATTTGTGCTCTTGTTTCTATTACAGGAACAGTTAAATTCGACTCTTGGAATTGCTCGTGAACAACAAAGTATACTTTATACTTTTCGTTGTACGGTTTTAATGCTTCAAGAATATCTTCGGCTGATCTGAAGTTATATTTGCCGAATGAGTTGTAACGTGATTTCTTACTTTTGAACTCTTTTTGTATTAAACTTAATTTTTGATATATTGTCATTATCTATATATATTATTACGTGTTATCTTAACTTTTTAATTACCAAGTCTATAGAACAACCATGCCTCTTTAGATTTCGGCTTTGTTATTACTAAACTTGTCTCCCCCAAATAAAACAATAAGTTGTACTCATCGTCTACATCTGTTCTTATTATCCTTAGCTCCCCGTCAACAATTTTAATTGTGCCCTGGGCTATTATCTCTCCCACACTTCTCCTAACAAAAGTATTATTAGGTTGAATTGTCAAAAGTTCTTGTTCTTGGTTATACCAATTGCCATATAATTCTGGCGGTATTGAATTTGATTGTGTATAGCAAAAGCTAGTGGCTATCAAAAATATAATTATTAATTTTTTCATAAAAAATCTAATACTTGTGATTTATCTACTGTGTTTATTAAAGTGTTAATCGCATCTCTTTTTATTTGAGACACTCTAACATAGGAGGCTACACCTTCTATATTAAGTTTTCTCGCAATTTCTTTTGCGGGCATTTTATCACAGTCAAGTCCGTAACTCATACGAAGTACGTCATATTCTCTATCCGATAGATTTGCTTTCATTAAGCCTAATAGATAAGCATTTATAATATCTATATTATACTTCTTTGAAGTATCAGGTATTTGCATTAAAGCACTGTCCTCTTCATTTTCATATTCAATATCTATACTAGAAAATATGCTGTTAAAAAACATTTGCACTATCATCTTGTCACCACCATCCGATTTTCTAATCTGATTAAGCTTGTATTCAGGAATTCGCATATCACCTCTGTTACTATCTATTTCTCTTCTTATTGCGCCTCGAATACGTTTAGATAAAAATGATTGTAAAGTTTTAATAGGATCATCAGATTCTTGTACAATATTCCAATCTATTCTATCAACCGCTAAAATTAAACCTTCTGAACCTGCTTGCAATAAATCATTAATACTTAAAACGCCAGAAGCTTGGTCAGACGTAGAAAATGAAAAAGCTACAGACCAGACTGTATCTAAATTTTCAATTATTATTGTGTCTCTCTCCGAGTACTTACCCTTCGAGGCTAAAATTAAACTATCCTCAACGTCATTTTTAAATCTGACGAAGTTTTGAACGTTATATCTCTTCATTTAAAAGTTTTTTTTCCCTAACTAATCCGTTAGTTATATTCCTATAAATTGTTCGTGTTGATACATTTAAAATAGTTGCTATCTTTTTTATTGTTATCTTTTCTTTGTTATCATTAATAGTTAACATAGCTTCATATATATCTTCTGGCTGCGCTTTCTTTTGTCTACCTATTAACTTGCCTATTATTTGTTGTTTTTGTTTTGTATTTAATCCAGAATTATCTCTAAAAATGATTTTTCTCATTTTATTTTTAGGTGCATCACTATCAAAATCGATTAAGCTTATTTCCTCAATCATTTTATCAATAATATTTGTAGGACAGTTGAAAGTTATATAACCATTTATTTTATTTGCTACAATCTTTGCTAGCGTGTTAAATTGAAAGTGTGTCATTTCTTGATTTAAATACCATAACACAATTAGGTGCCACTTTAAAGATTTGTATGTAGTTATCTTAGCTTTACTACGAAATAGAGCATAACATTCAAACGTTCCGTTTTCATAATACCATCCCCAGTTGTATTGTTTTGTTGGTACATCATTAATAGGATCGCGTCTGTATAATATTCTATTGTCGTTTAAATATTTCAAATTTCTTTCAAACATTTATCTTTGCATAAAAGTTATTAGCTTTAAATACTTTTTATACCTATCTATATTAGAGGAAAGTAATACTAATCTATTAACTTTAAGTTCTAATTTCTTACCTGTTAATGTGTGTAGCTCCATAGATTCAGATGTAATTTCAGAATGCAAATCATATAATCTTTGGCCAACAAACCTTAAATGTTTTTGCTTTCTTGAATAAAGATTATGTTTATTTCTTATGTTATGTATAAATTCTAAAACCATAAATTATCTATTATAATACAGAGAGCAATAAACGATATAGCTATAATCCAAAGGGGTACACCAATGTAGATTAAAATTCTATTCAACTTTTTTTTTCGCATATCGTTTATTTGGTTTGCTACTCTGCTGTTGTTTTTTTATTTTATCTCTAATTCCAAATATATTATAAGAAACTAGGTGCTTGTAAATGCGGTTGCTCATTTTTTATTATTAGTGGTTAATTATTTTAAATTCTTTGTCATTTGATAACATCCATGTTTTATCTGAGTGACTATCAATATATTTTATAACTTCGCTTTGACTTGATACGTTATGTATATGTATATGACCTGTTGTAAAATTTAATATGATTAGCTTCATAGGGTATTATTATCTAAGGTTATTCGTATTTGCTACGTGTTAGGTATTTGGCTGTATAAAGCATTGCATTCTGATTCAAGAAAGCTTATATGCTTTTCCATTGCCTCAATTCTAAAATTAAGGTATTGTATTAAATCATCTTTATTGCCTGTAAAGTTTGAAGTTTCGTTAAATTTATTATATATTAGCATAAGATCGCCATTAGTTGTTAATTGAAAATTCATATTATATTGGTGGCTCAATTGCTTGTATTCTTAATTGACCTTTATTATTCTTTTCGCTATAATGTATAGCATATATTTGGTTTCCGTACTTCTGTAGCAATTTTATTTGCTCATCAGTAAATTTAAAGTCTAAGTTAAATGACCTTCCATTTTGTCTTCCATCTGTATTTAAAAACATCATCATAATTCATAATTTAGTTGCGACGATAGGATTCGAACCTATGACCTTTGGGTTATGAGCCCAACGAGATACCACTTCTCCACGTCGCTATAGGTTTAAGGAACAGAAATCCTGTTAATTTCTGAATTACGTTGGACAGTTTTATAGATTCTGTATTGAGCCTTTTACTGTTTATCTTAGGAGCCAACAACCTAAGGATTGCCCATTGGTCTTACACCCTAATATTATTAGAGAGAGATAAGGGTCATTCTGGCATTACCTTTTTATGTGACCGTTTTGTAACCAAACCGCCAGACACTATCTCACTCATCTAAAATAAATAACTAACCTAAAATAAAGTTATTCTTAATATGCTTGTTAAAGAATTTACCGATCGAATAACTGTTTCTTAGTTTTTGAAACAATCTAACTGGTATATCTTTGTATAAGTAATTTGTATCGTTTTGAAATTTAACTAATAAATTTCTTTGTTCTTTGTAGTATCTCATTGACTGTATTGCTGATGAGTCTACTGTTATAAAATCGTATTTAATTTTTCTCATGTTGTTTTGTTTATTATATTATCTATTTATTATCGTATTTGTTACGTGCCTTTGGTTATATCTTTTCTGAAATCATCATTTCTCCACATATAATCTCCAAACTCTTCACGCTTTTGTAAAATCCAATCTTCTTGGTTTTTAAATTTATCTATTATTTCTATAGCTTCTCCTAAAGAGTCTACTGTATGGGCTTCACTACCCCACAGGTTTATATGTCTTGCAACATATTTACCTTCATGCAATGGGTGCTTTGTTACACTCCAATTGTCACCTTTCATATTTTCAGGATTTACTTCTTCCATAGCTCTTGTAATTTTTCATTAGTCATTTTATATATAGCTTGTATATTATCACTATTGTGTATAGCATGCTCAAGTGCCCACATCCCCGCTTGTTCCCAGCTATCAGGTCTGACACCAAACTCATCATCTTCTTCAAATATATCATAGCTAAGATTTTCAATAATCTCTTTACATTTAAAATTACCCATTGTGAAGTTGTCAATCCAGTAACCTATTAATTCATTTACATATTCTTCTTCAACTATAAATTCGTCAACGACTTCTCCCGCTACACCTTCTTCATACTCATTAACTAATTCATCTGATATGTCACCTATTAAATAGTCTGTATATACTGAGGACCAGTATCTATATTTAGCTTCATCCATCGTACCTAGTATAATTTGAGAGGTTTTGTAATATCTCTACGTTAGATTTTTCTTTACTTGATACTACTTCTGTGTCTGTAGTCTCGATCGAATGTAAATAAGCAGTTTCATATTTATCTGTATTATCTACAAAGAGTGAAATGATATCTAATTTATCATCATCGTCAAGAGTACTAAAACCAAATTCAGATTTTAGTTCATTTGCCATATGGTCTAGTATACCTTCAAGCAATTTGTTATCGTACTGTTGTGAATATTTAGTCATAATTATTTATTTAATTGTTTTACATTTATATTATCCTACTGTTTCCGTATTTGTTACGTGCGTAGTAGTTTCGCTATGCAGTTTATCAAAAGAAGATAGCTTGTGATAACCGAAGGTATAAAAATATTCATCTTCAAATATCATTTGCTCACCATCATAATTTGGATGGTATATTAAATCTTGTTTACCTGTTGGATAAAATGTTGATGATGTCCATTCTTTTATATTATAAGAAATGCAATCTAATTCAAGTTCCATACATAGTATCAACAATTTATCTTCAAGTATATTTCGATCGGAATACTCCATATATTCACCTTCTAATCCTTTATTTTGTCCGGAAACATCTTTAAAAGTTTCAAGTCCACCATAAAAGCTAAAAGCAATATAGTAACTTTTTTCAGGTTCGTCTTTATAAGTATTGTCGAATTCGAACATAGATTTTATTATGTTACCACTTCCGCCATCAAATCTTTTTACAACTGTTTTTCTTACAGTATTTAAATCATGGTAGTCATATCTGTAACCAGAGGATTTGGAATGTTTAAGCTTTCCCATGTTTCTTTTTGAACCGATATTCAATTCAACGGTCCAATGTCTGCTTGTTTCTTTTTTAGTTTTTGTCATTGTTATTTATTTTATCGTTATATAATTTTTGAAACATATTTTTGCCATCTATTAAATATACTTCAACTATTTTATTAATTAATTCTTGTTTTGTCATGTTATTTATTTTAGTTGTTTAAAT
>Ga0209362_1000192_pt1 | contig 57842 bp, 51 predicted proteins | sample SaaInlV_165m_DNA_FD_184680 | JGI IMG/M metagenome (GOLD analysis project Ga0209362, IMG submission 184680) | Marine microbial communities from expanding oxygen minimum zones in the Saanich Inlet - Saanich Inlet SI037_S3LV_110m_DNA (SPAdes)... | ecosystem: Environmental > Aquatic > Marine >... | reverse complement strand
ACAAGGGCACCTGTAATTATTAATGCAGTATTTTCTAAAGTAAATCCTATTCCAGCAGCTGCCCAACCAGAGTAAGAGTTAAGCATAGAAATAACTACCGGCATATCGGCACCGCCAATCGGTATTATTAATAAAAAACCAATTAAAAAAGATACAGCCAACAATAACCAAAATAAATTAGAAGATTGAGTAGAGCAAAGAAGATAAGTTAAAACAATTATGGAAATTAATATTAAGGCATTAATTGGATGCTGACCTTTAAAAGTTATAGGTGATCCTGACATTATTCCTTGGAGTTTTAAAAAAGCAATTATTGAACCTGAAAAAGTTATTGCACCAACTGCTGCACCAATTGACATTTCAATTAAACTTCCAAGCTTAATATTTCCCTTAGTACCAAGGTTGAAAGCCTCTGGGTTTAAAAAAGCTGATATTGCAACAAATACTGCTGCCAATCCTACAAGACTATGAAAACCAGCAACCAATTCTGGCATTGCTGTCATTGGAATTTTATAAGCAATAAATGCACCAATCAGTCCTCCAATTAAAAGAAAGATTAAAACAACTACAAATCCAATTGAAAAATTACCAATTGATAAAAAAGTAACTGTAACTGCGATAATCATTCCTAAAATTCCAAAGAAATTTCCTTGTCTAGAAGTTTCTGGTGAAGAAAGTCCTCTTAAAGCTAAAATAAATAATACTCCTGAAATTAAATAAAAAATGGCTGATAAATTTTCTGATAGCATTATTTATCCTTTTTCTTTTTTTTATACATTGCAAGCATTCTTTGGGTTACTAGAAAGCCTCCAAAAATATTAATTGCCGCCAATGATATGGCTAAAAAACCAAAGATACTTGAGGTGTTAAATATAGCGTCAGAGTTTCCAGCCAAACCTGCAATAATTGCCCCAACAATAATCACTGATGAAATAGCATTAGTAACAGACATTAAAGGAGTGTGTAGCGATGGAGTTACACTCCAAACCACATAGTATCCAATGAAAATTGAAAGGATAAAAATACTCAATCTGAATATAAAAGGATCTATTTCCATAATTTTACTTTATCAAAGTTTTTTCAATTATCTCATCATCTAAATTTATATTTATCTTTTTATTTTCTTTATCATATAAATTTGAAACAAAGTTAAATACATTTTTTGCGTATAAATTTGACGCTGATGTTGGAAGTTTATTTAAAATATTGCTTTCACCCATTATTTTAACATTGTTTTTATCTACAACCTCATCAACTTTAGTATGAGCTGTGTTTCCACCTTGAATGGCTGCTAAATCATAAATTATTGAACCAGACTTCATATTATTAATCATATCCTCTTTAATAATCACCGGGGCTTTCTTTCCTGGAATTAAAGCTGTACAAATTACAATATCAATTTTCTTCAGTGTTTCAGATAATAATTCTTCTTGTTTTTTTTTAAAATCATCTGATGCTTCTTTTGCATAACCTCCTTCTGTTTCTAAATTTTCAGCTCCTTCAACTGATAAAAATTTTCCTCCTAAACTTTCAACCTGTTCTTTTGAGGCCATTCTAACATCTGTTGCAAACACAATAGCACCCATTCGTTTTGCGGTTGCAATTGCTTGTAATCCTGCAACACCTGCGCCAACAATCAAAACCTTAGCCGCTGGTATCGTTCCTGCCGCAGTCATCATCATTGGGACAGCTTTTTCAAAATTAGCAAATGACTCTATGACTGCTTTATAGCCTGCAAGATTAGCTTGGGAAGATAGTATATCCATAGATTGGGCTCTTGTTATTCTTGGAAGCAATTCCAGTGACAAAACATTTATGTTTTTTTTAACTAAATCTTTTAATTTATCTTCATTATTATATGGATTTAAAATACCGATTAAGGTTTTATTTTCCTTTATTAAAGAACATTTGTCATCAGATGGTAAGTTTAATTGGGTAATGACGTCTGCATTACTAATAATCTCTTTTTCATCTTTACTAATCATTACTCCTAAATCAGAATATTCACTGTCATTTATTCCTAGGTGAGCTGCGTAATTCTCTATCAAAGATACTTCTAAACCAAGTGAAATATATTTTTTTGCAATTTCTGGTGTTATTGCAATTCTTTTTTCAATATCAAGATTTTCTGAAACTGAAGCAATTTTCATATGTAAAATTTACAACAAGAATATTGCCATTAAAACTAAAACTGCTATTACCGCGACAGTTCCCCACAACACAAATTTAGTAAAGTTATTCCAGGTACTTTTATGGTTCTCGTTATCCATAAAGGTTATTTCTGTCTTGCTTTGAATTTTGGATTTGTTTTATTTATTACGTAAACTCTTCCTCTTCTTCTAACAAGCTTAGAATTAAGGTCTCTTTTTTTTATAGATTTTAATGAGCTTTTTATTTTCATATTTAATTTTTAAATGCCGGCAATGTCCTACTCTTCCGTGCCTTAAGACAAAGTACCATCGGCGCTGAAAGGCTTGACTTCCGAGTTCGAAATGGGATCGGGTATAACACTTTCGCAATAATCACCGGCGGGAGTCTTATATAACAATATTTACCTTTGTAAAGGTTGAAATTTACATTAAAAATTCAGAATTTGAGGGTATTAGGATTTATACTTCATTTTTTTTTATAAAATCATTTATGTAATCTTTAATTTTAACTTTACCGAATTTTTGATGGATTTTGTTAGAAAGGTTTTTGTCACTTAGTGCTGAAGCATACCTCTCACCTCGTCTTTTTGGTAAAAATTTAATTTTCCCTTTGAATAATCTTGCAATCTCAATAATAGAATATTTTTGTTTACTTGCAATGCTGTAATGTCTTTGTTTATTTTCTTTCCAAGCTAGATAACAAGTTTCTACTGTATCTTTAATATGGGTAAATCTTCTTGTTTGTGTACCTGGTTTTACAACAGGTAATGATTTATTTTCAAGATAAGCTTTTTCAAAAATACCAATGACTGTAGCCATTTCTCCCAAACTTATTTGATTATTACCATACACATTATAGAAATATATTATTTCATATTTAAAATTAAACCATTTTTTTAAATTCTCTAACATTTCTAAATTCTTTGCTTTGGTAAAAGCATATGGGGATAAATTCTTATCATCTCCATTATTTCCCAAAGTTGCAGATGTTGCAGAATAAATTAACCTTATTTTATTTTGTATACAAAACTTAAAAACTTCATTGGTACCTAAAGTATTTGAGTTTATACACTCATCTATTTTAATAAAGCTTTGATAAATTCTAGCAAACTCCCCAAAGTGAAAAACTGAATGTATTTTTTTTTTATAATCTTTTAATATTTTTATAATATCTTGAGTGTTTCCTTTTATATAACGAACTCTTTTATTGTTAATATGATTTTTTTTTGTTCCAGAAGAATAATTATCTAGACTAATTATCTCAAATTTAGACTTCAATAAAAATAATTCAATTAAATTTGAACCTACAAATCCTGCTCCACCAGTAATTACAATGTATTTTTTCATTTTATATAATTACCGATTTGTATATAAAAATATTATTTAAATCTATGATTAATATTTTCATAAGCTCATTAATTGGATCAATGGTTGTGATTGCAAATGGCTATATATTTAATTACTTAATCTTCAAAAAAAAAATAAATGAATTTAATATTTACATAGATAGCTTGTTAGGTTTCGTATTAATTGGTTTTATAAGTTTATTAATTAATTTTTTTTTACCTATAAATAAAAATATTTCATCCATTTTTTTAATTTTTTCTCTTTTTGTTTTTATTTATTTTTTTTTAAAATTTGAAAAAAAGAATAAATTATTGTTAGTTCTTACATATTTAACAATTATAACTTTTGTAATTATTACTTATGCTAATATAAACCGTCCTGACGCAGGACTTTATCATTTACCTTTTATAAAAATTTTAAATGAAAATAAATTAATTCTTGGTCTAACAAATTTACATTATAGATTTGGTCATACTTCAATTTTTCAATATATCTCTGCCCTTCATGTAAATTTTTTTTTAAAAGAAGAGTTTCTAAATATACCCTTGGCTATACTTCCAGGGTTATATTTTTTATATCTTTTTAAAAACTTTATTGATGAAATCAAAAGAAAAAATGAAAAAAATATTATTATATTATTTTTAATTACAGCTTTTTCTCTATATTCATTTAATCGATTTAGTGGATTAGGGAATGATGGCCCAGCAAATATATTTTTTTTTATTTTGATAATTCAATTTTTAATTGTTCAAAACATTAAAGATATTGACCCTGATGAATTTTATAAAATAGTAATTTTTTCCTTATTTTTATTAATGCTCAAACCATTTATGATTTTTGGATTAATTATTCCAATGATACTTTTATTAATCAACAAAAATAAACTGAAATTAATCAAAAATAAAAAAAATATTTTTTGCTTATCTCTAATCTGTCTCTGGTTTTTAAAAAATATTTTTGTGAGTGGTTGTATAATTTTTCCATTGAAAGAAACTTGTTTTGATAATTTAAAATACTCAAATACCGAGATAGTAAATATTGCATCTAAAGAAGCTGAAGCTTGGGCCAAGGGATATCCTGACTCAAAAATTAAAAAAGGTTTCGATCAATATAATTCTAATTTCAATTGGGTTGGAACATGGTCCAAGAACCACTTTAAAAAAAAAGTTATTGAAAAAATTTTACCTTTATTAATTTTAATTCTTCTTTTTATTTCATTTTCTTTTGTTGGAAAAAATTATTACAAAAATCTAAATATAAAAAATATATTTAACGACAAAAAACTATTATATCTTATTTATTTTTTAACTTTTTATATGATATTATGGTTTTTAAAATTTCCTGTTTATAGATTTGGGATTGGATTCCTTTCATCTTTTATAATTATAATTTATGTTTTTGTTTTTATCTCAAATGAAAAAAAATTTTATAATAATAAAATACTAACTATTATTTTAGTTTCTGGTTTTTTGGTTATTTGTACAAAAAACATCAATAGAATAATTAATAAATTAGATCAAAATTATTATAATGCACCATGGCCAGCGATGTATTCAATGAACGAAAACGAAAATAAAATAAAAAAATTTGAAAAAATATATGACAAAAAAAATAATTTTCTATTCTTTTATAGTAATGGTGTAGAATGTATGTATTCAAGCTCTCCTTGTTCAAATTATTTGAATAGAAATATTCAAAAAACTATAAAATATGGGTATCAAATTTTTTTTTATGAGAAAGGTTAATTAAAAAATCTATACCTAAATATACAATAGAAAGCTAAAAAAGCATCTTTAAGTGTTATTTTTTTTCCTTCTTGATATGATCTACCTTGATACGAAATCGGGACTTCGTAAAATATAAATTTTTTTCTAGCCAACTTAACTGTAATTTCTGGCTCTATACCAAAAGATTTTTCTTTAACTTCAATTGATTGTATTACTGACTTTTTAAATAATTTATATCCTGTTTCCATATCAGACATATTTAAATTAGTAACAATATTGGTAGTGAAAGTGAGGAGTTTGTTTGCAACAAAATGCCAAAAAAAATGTAATCTTACATACTCTCCACCCATAAATCTAGATCCATAAACAACATCTGCATCTGTGTTCTTAAATGGTTTAATTAAAGCTGAATAATCTTTGGGATCATATTCTAAATCTGCATCTTGGATTAAAACCACATCGCCACTTACTATCTCAAATCCTTTTTTTAAAGCAAATCCTTTTCCTGAATTTTTTTCTAAATATATAGCCTTAATCTCAGGATTTATATTTGAAAGTTCACTTATAATTAATTTTGAATTATCAGTTGAGCAATCATCAATAATAATAATTTCTTTTTCCAGTTCTTTAAATTTTAGGACTCGTTCTATTATTATCTTTAATGTTTTTTCTTCATTATAGCATGGAATGATTACTGATAATTTCATGAGTTCTTTTTATTCAATCTTAGGTAAGTAAACAACATTAAAAAAACAATTAATGAAAAACCACCATTAAAATAACCTGCGCCTCTCAAACTTTGAGTAATTATGAATGGTATATAAAAAAACTTTAAATCTATTGGAATTTTTTTATTTATTAAAAACATAGTAATAAACAAATAAAATAAAATACTAAAAATTCCAAATTCAACTACAATTTTTACAAAATTATTAGTTCCATCTTTGTTATTATATCTTTTTAAACGTTCTATTTTAGATGGGTACTTCTCATTAAAATATTCAAAAGCTTCATCATATCTATTAACACCCCAGCCAAATGGTTTCTCAATAATAGATTTTTTTGCTATCATGAAAGCGTGAAAATGTATTGCAGATGTCATGTTTCCAATATTAACTTTCGCAAATTGACTAATCTTTAGAGCTAAGTTTTCATTTATCTCTCCAACTACTTCAAACATTAAATTATTTGTATTCTCTTTGTCAGCAAAACCATAGGTTGGGACAAATCTAGATCTACATTCATTATCAAAAGTTAATATTCCCAAGAATAAAATGAAAATTAAGGAGAATAACTTTAATGTTTTTAAAGGAATTATTTTAAAATTAAAAAAAATAATTACTATTAAACTTAATGAAGTTCCTAACAATAGAGTTGTGGAACCTTTTATTAAACACAGAATTATAAATATAAAAGCTATAAATTTATTTAAAAAGGATGTTTTTTTTTTTGAATTTATATATAGCAGATAGATTATAATACTTGGTGCAACCATTCCTAAGTGAGAATTTTCTCGAAATATAAATTCCTTGAACGAAAATCTCAATTCATCAATACGTGGTTGCTCGAAATCAATATCTAATGGTAAATATTTATCTAAAATAGATAAAATTTTAAAAATTTTAATTCCACCACAAAATAAATTCGCATCAGGTTGATAGTTTAAAAGACTTATAAAAATTGATATAAAAAAAATTATTATGAATAAGTTAATAATATTTTTAATATTCTTATTAAAGTCATCAAAATAATAAAATGAAATTACAAATATTGCTGTTAGAGAACTTATGCCATAAAAATTATACTGAGTGAATGCAGAATTTTCAAAATAAACGTTTAATATAGAATGAATAATTAATATTATAAAAAAAGATAAAAAAATTTTTATGTTAGAAAAATTTTTATTATGTATAATTTTTATTATACAGGGTAATAATAATGCAAATATTAAAATTCTTATTTGAAAATAATCATATTTTATACCTGAGAGAAATATAAATGAGACAAAAAGAAAATTAAATACATTTGTTAAAATTAGATTTCTATAATTTAATTTAAATTTTTTATTCAGCATCTTTTCTTCTATTTATATATAGATAAAAACCTAAAGGGTAAAAGTTGATTAAGTTAATCCAATTATTAAAAAAATTTCCGTTTGTGGTTAATGGCCATATCGATAAAAAAAGACCAACAAGTATAACCAATTCACAATCTGATAATCTTTTAGGATTTATATTAATTAAATATAATAAATTTTTAATAATCAAATATGCTATAAATATAAATAGTGAGAATATAAATAAAAATCCTACAATTCCTGTTTCAGCTAAAAGTTGTATATAAAAATTATGTGGATGCGTGTTGCATGCATTTCTTTTTACAGATTCTTTTAATGGAGAATGCTGGGGTTCTAAATGGAGAAAAATATGGTTATGTATAATTATTTTTTGTTTAAATATTTTTTTAATTAGCCCCTCTCTGTTTGAATAATAAATATTTAATTTATTATCTCCTGAATATTTGAATGAAAAAACTTTATCTCCTTTTTCAATTATTTGTTGGGTAGAAACAAAAACTTCTTCCAATACAATAGTTCTTTTTTCTTTCCAGGGAATGCTTATTGCTAATATTGAATTATCTACAGGAATATTTTTCGGAAAATAACTTACAAATCTTTTATCTGCACAATAATATCTATAAGTTTTAGGTCCTTTTCCAATTAATTTATTATCATTAAACATTTTAAATGATGTTTGAAACATGGGTAAATAGTTACTTAAAAAAACTATATTTTTTTCAGTGCTTCCAAATACATGAGTCTTAAGTTGATTTATATATCTATCAAATACATTTTGACTCATAAATATTATCAATATTAGACTTACAGAAAAAAAAAATATGCTTAAAGCTTTAATTCTCCAATTAATATTTGTTACAAAAAAAATTATACTTAATCCAATTATTGTTTTAAAAAAAGCTGCTCGCTCTCCAGATAAAAAAATTAAAACTATGCATAAAAAAATTGTAACTATACTTATTTTTCTTAAATTATAGTTATTCTTAAAATATAAAGCTAATCCAATTAATAAAAAAAACATTCTTGATAAAAAACTACCAAGAATTAAATCTTCTTTAAAAAAACCAGATATTCTATCAGCTCTATATTTTTCAAATCCTAATATATTTTTTTCAAAAAAGAATTGGATATAACCATCAATAATGACAATTATGATTGTTAATAATAAAAATATAAATAATATCCTTAAGTTTTCTTTACTTCTATTAATGATCTCCAAGACTGCAAAAGGGAATAAAATAAATCTAAAATAAAAAAAAATATTTAATATTGTTTCTGATATAAACTCTGAATTTAAAAGACAAATTAATAAAAATACATAAAAAGTAAAAAAAAATATAACTATTTTTTCTCTAAAAAAATCAAATTTTTTTTTTTTAAAAATATCTGATAAAAATAAAATAATTAATATATTAACAATTAGCTCCACTACAAATGGACCAATAACAAATGCACAGGGTAATAATGATAAAAGTATTAGAGAAAAATTAGTATTTTTTAATATATTAATAACCATTCTATTTTTTATAAATTATATTCAATCACTATTTAAGGAAAAAAGTGTACCCGTATTTCTCGATGATTGGATAATCGTCCTTTGGGATATTAACACATATTTTGTTAAAATCGGCACATTCCCATCTATCCGAATAATATATTTCATGACCATTAAACACACCTAACTTGGAGATATGTAAATAATCAAAATAGCCTTTAAAGCTATAAGTTAAATTATTAAGGTTCAAATTATTAAAGTTTTTTTCAACTGAGAAAACCATCAATATTAAAAGCAAAAATAGTGAATATCGTTTAGTTAAAAAAATTTTAAAGAAATTAATATTTATCAAAATATATCCCAAAATAAAACAAGGGAAAAATAAAATATGACCCCATCCAAACCTTATTTCAGGTGCTTGCATCCAAAAATAATTATTCAAAAAAAATGATACAATTATTATTATTAGAATATCTTTTTTTAAAATAAAATTTTTTAAATATCCAAATAAGTAAAGGAATAACAAAATTATAATTGAAATTAAAAGCATTGAATAGCTTATCTTAAGTAAAGAAGCATTTAAAAAATAATCTTGGAACCAAGGCATGAACCAATCAAAACTATAGATAGTATGATCAAAGTCTAAATATCTTTCTCTTAATCTGGTGTCTCTTGAAAAACCTTTGGTTGCATTAACTAATAAATCAATTCTATCATTTCCAAAAAACCAACTAGTATTAAAACAAGTCATTTTTACAGGATAAATAAAACATGAAGTCAAAATAAAATTTCTTAACATCCATAAAGTCATTAAAAGGGTAGAAAAAAATATTGGAACAAATGACTTTTTAAATAAATCAATTTTCTTATATAATATATATAATGTAAAAATAGATATCCCTATATAAGTGATCTTTGTGACAACACATAATACTGATGAAATAAGTAATAAATTAAAATAATAGGTTTCTTCAGTTTCATTAAACTTTAAAAAAAAATAAAAAGATGAGATGAATAATATCATACCTATAGTATCTACTTCAGGATTGCCTAAATGATTAAAAATTATACCATTTTGAAATGGATGAATTATTGAAAAAAATATCAAATATATTCCAACTAAGAATATACAAATTTCACTTAGTAGATAATTTTTACTTGCACTTAAGTAAATCTGATAAAATAAAACCGATAATGGTAAAAAATTTAATAAATAAATTGTGTCAAAGCCTTTAATTTTAAACTTTAACAATGATAAAAATATATGCCAACCAGAATTAAGTCCATATAACCAATGTAAATTTGAAAGACCAAATATAATTTTTTTATCATGCGCCCATCTAATTGTTTGCATGTGATAGACTGGTGAGTCAACATTATGACCATGTTCATAAGTAATGAATATAAAAAAGAATAAAATTATTGAAAAGATTAAAATATTTATCTTTAATTTTTTCTTAAATAATAAATATGCAAAAGATATTAATCCAAATGAAACTATATATAAAAAAAATATTTTTAAAGGAAAAAAAAAATTTAGTATAATTGAAATAAGTATTAAAAAAAATACCCCATAAAAAAAATCAAAATTATTGACTTGAATAAATTTATTTTGTTTATCAAAGATTTTTTTTAATAAAAAAGAATAACCAAGTATTGAAAAATATATAATTAAATTTAATGTAAAAGATATAATCATAATGAATCTTTACTTTAATGCTTTACCTTGAATAATTTTATCTGATCTTTCCTTGTGTGTATCATAAGCCCAACATTTAATCATTTCCCTAGATTTTAAATATCTTTCAATTCCTCCTGGCTCAAGACTGAATTTTATTTTAGCATTTTGAGCTTGTTTGGGACTACAAATATCATTACTTTTATATTCTATTTGAAGAAAATCATAATTAACCATCCATGAAAAAAAATTTAAAAATATGATTGTATATACAATCTTTTTATTAAAAAATTTTACAATAAATAAATACAAAAAAATTATGGCTGGTTGCAAATACGATAATTCAGCTGGAATATATAAAAAAAGTAGAAAATTTAGAAATATAATTGAAAAAAATATTCTATTTTTATAAAAATTAATAATCAAAATTTTAGATTTAAGAAATGTAAAAATAATTATAATTATTTGAACTAATCCTAAAGCTAGTACTGTTTTATAAACAAATCTTGATAGAAGCCCAATAAATCCTTGCTCTGTCGGTCTTGCAGATGTTAACCATTGTAGAGAAAATGAATAATCATACCATATGGGAATATAAAAAAGTCCACTTATAAAAAATATTGAAAGAAAAATAATAATCTTTTTATTAAATGAAATTTTATAATCATAGTTAAATAAAAATACCATTGGTATTATAAAAATTAAAAAATTAATCCTTGCTCCAACTGAAATTGCTAATAGTAAAATTGCTAATTCTAAATGTTTTTTTGACAATAAATAAAAACCTAATCCAAAAGGGAAAAGCGCCCATGAATAATCTATTGGTTCTAAATTATCAAAGTAAAGTACTTGACTAGATAAACAAAGTAATAAAAATATATATAAATTTTGGTCCTTTTTTTTTGACAATGCAAAAAAAATAAAAATTGATCCAAATAAAAATAATGAAAATGTTACTAAATTTGCAATAAAACTGCCAAAAAAATAAGATAAAAAACCAATACCCATTTCAGCAACTGGATTACCTGTAAATCTTGAAGTTACAAAAGTTCCATCTGCTAACCTTTTTTCAAAAACGTATATCATTGGTAGCGTGTCTTCATCAGATCCATATCCACCAATAAATGACAAATAAACACCAAAAATTAATAAAATTGAAAGTATTAATATTATAAGAATGTTTGGCTTTATTTGAGCCATAGAATTATCTCAACTTTAATCTTAATTTATTTAGATCACTAAAAATCATATCTTTAACAAGCTGAGAAAAATTAACTTTTGGTTTCCATTTAAGTTTTGTTCTTGCTTTCTTGGCATTTCCCAAAAGAACATCAACCTCACTCGGTCTAAAATATTTTTTATTACATTCAATAATACATTTTCCTGATTTATCGTATCCCTTAGTATCTATTCCAGTCCCTTGCCAAGTTATTTTAATCTTAAGATGTTTGGCACACTCATCAATAAAATTTTTAACTGTGTGATTTATTCCAGTTGCTATTACAAAATCGTCAGGTTTTTTTTGTTGTAAAATTAACCATTGAGCCTCAACATAATCTTTAGCATGACCCCAGTCTCTTTTTGCATATAAATTTCCTAAGACAAGTTTTTTTTGCAATCCAAGTTTAATTTTACTCAATCCAATCGTAATTTTTCGCGTTACAAATGTTTCTCCTCGTCTTGGACTTTCATGATTAAATAAAATACCGTTACAAGCAAATATTTTATAAGACTCTCGATAATTAATTGTAATCCAATGAGCAAATAACTTTGCTACCCCATATGGACTTCTCGGATAAAATGGTGTTTTTTCTGACTGTTTTTTTTCAACAATTTTTCCAAACATCTCAGAAGTTCCTGCTTGGTAAAATTTTATGCTTTTCAATTTTAATGTTTTGATTGCTTCTAAAATATTTAAGCATCCAAGTGCATTAACGTTAGCTGTGTAATTTGGAATTTCAAATGATACTGCAACATGGGATTGGGCAGCTAAATTATAGATTTCATTTGGTTTTACAAAATTTATTAATTTTTGGATTGATATAGGGTCTGTAATATCTCCATAATGTAAAAAGAAGGATTTTTTGTTTCTTTCATAAATATGATCTATTCTTTCAGTATTTAATGATGAAGATTTTCTTTTTACTGCATGAACTATGTAATTTTTTTTTATTAAGAATTCGACGAGATATGAGCCATCTTGACCTGTAACTCCAAAAATTAAAGCTTTTTTTTTCATATAATATTTTTGATTGTATTCTTTATTTATATTAAAAAAAGAAAAATTTAAATTTATTTTTAAACAAATTTTGCACAATTAATTTTAATTTTTTATTCATATAATATTTTTTATTTGGACATCATTCGTTTGTTAATTTAATTCTAGAATTAATAACTTTTTTTAAACCAGTATCTAATTTTATTTTAGGTTTCCATTTCAATTTTCTTATTTTTGAACTATCTAGATTCTTTATTTTAGTTCCATCAGGGAAATTTTTATCAAATAAAATTTTTCCATTAAATTTTAAAATCTTTTTTATTTTTTTTGCTAATTGTAAAATTGATACATATTCTCCAGTGCCTACATTAATTATTGGTAATCTTTCTTCAAAAATTTTTGTCAGTCTTAATTTTGAGGTTATTAAGGTTTTAAATATAGCATCTGCAAGATCATCCACATACATAAATTCTCTTATAGCTTTTCCACTACCCCAAACTTTAATATTTGTTTTATTTTTTTTTGCATTCAAAAATTTAGTTATTAATCCTGGTATTACATGACTTGATTTTATATCAAAGTTATCTTTTATTCCGTAAAGATTAGTAGGCATCAAACAGATTATATCTTGATTAAATTCTTCATGTAGAATTGAGCTAAGTTTAATGCCGTACAATTTTGACATTGCATAAGCTTCATTAGTTTTTTCAAGTTTACCAGTCATTATATAATCTTCTTTTATTGGGATTTTAGAATGCTTCGGATAAATACAGGACGAACCCAAAAATATTACTCTCTTGACTTTAAACTTTTTAGCTGAAAGTAAAATATTATTTTGTATTTCTGTATTTTCTAACAAAAAATCAAGTTGGTAATTTTTATTTTCTAAAATGCCACCTACTTTTGCGGCACACATTATAACAAATTCTGGACGCTGTTTTTCAAAAAAATTTAAAACTTTATTTTTTTTTGTAAGATCTAGCTTATCTCTACTAGTTGTTATAATTTTTGTATATCCTTTTTTTTTGAAGAGACGGTAAATTGCATTTCCAACTAAACCATTATGGCCAGCAACAAAAATTTTAGAATTTTTCTTGATCATGTATGAAACGATACTTATAAAATAAAAACATAAATTACAAATCAATATTCTTATATAGATAAAAAAGTATCTGATGAATCAACACTGTTAGAATGATAGTTCCAAAAAACATATATGAATTTAATGGCATGTATCCAAAATGTACAAGCCTGTAAGAAATTTGTTGCATGATAAGAGCACAAAAAATTAAATTTGTTGTTTTATTAGATATAATTTTTTCAAAAAATAACATCATTATTGTTAAAACAAAAAAAGATAAGATTAGAAATATTTTAGATCCAGAATAAAATAAAAAAGATATTATTCCTGGTGTTGTAATTCCATAATTTATACTTGTAGAGTTTGTCGCTGGCTCTCTTTCTTGAATAACTCTTTCATAATATGGTAATTTGGATGGATCATATTTTTCTTTAAATGCATTTTTAAATGTATTCCAATTTTTACCTTTATTTGCTGTTGTTGAAAGGACTGCATCAATACCAACCCATCTGTTTACTGCTAAATAAAAAAATTCATCAATAGCTTTCTCTAAAGTGTCATAAGTTTTTCCAACAATTCTATCTTGTTGTAATTCTTTATCAAAAACGTTGAGCTTATAATCCTTGTCTTGATCTTGATCTTGATTTTTAATTTCATTAAAATAGTAAAAATTATGTCTTAAATAATTTATCGATGAAACTGAAATAAAAAAAAATATAAATATCGTTATAAGATATAATATAAAGACTCTAGGTTTGAGCATTAATCCATAGATTTTATTTGATTTATATAGACCATAAAAAATAGACAATGCATTGAATATCATTCCTCTACTTAAATAACTTATGCTTGATAAAAATGTTTCAAATATTCCAATTAAAGATAATTGATACAATTTAATCTTATCATTAATATTTATTAGGATAAAAAAACTTACTATTGATGAAAAACCAAAAAGCAAAACCCATTTTATTGTTCCATTTATTAAAAAATTAAAATTTGACTGTGATTTTAATCCTCTTTGATAAATCAAGTTATCTAGATTAAAAAAAGCAGTAAAAATTATTAAAAAAATAAATAAAATTATCAGAATATTCTGTATTTTATTGAACAATTTGCTCTTATTTTTATTTAAAATTTCAAGATTTGATATAATTTTTTTTTTAAAAAAAATGTCTTTGACAATTACGGCTAATAAATAACTCGAAAAAGCTAATATCGATACAACTAATGTTTCATCTAAAAATATTATTTTTTGGTTAAAATTAATATTTTCATAGGCACGGCCCGCACCTTCCCAAAATGAATAATTATAATAATTTATTATAAAAATAAGTTTTAACCAAAAACCTAACCACAATAAAATTCCAAAAAAAAATTCAAAAAAGTAAGAATTTTTTTTTAATCCATTAATCAATATTAAATTAATTAAAATTCCATATATAAAAATAACAATTTTATTTCCATCATAATTAATGGTTGTAAATAAAATGGTAAAAAATATTAAAAAATAAAGTGAATAATTTATAATTTTTTTTGAAGTTTTATATTCTTTAAACAAATAAGACATATATTATTTTTTGCCTAAGATAATCGAATAAGTTAAATAAGCAGTAATTGATGCCAAAAAGAAACTCAAAGATGTTCCATAAACATCTCCTATGTAAAATAATAATGGACAATATAAACTAATTGATAATCCATAAATTATATCGAACATAAATACACTAGTACGAGATGTATGTGTCAATTGAATTGATCTTTGTCTAACGTACATCGCGTATGTCATAAAAAAAGAACCAAGCAATGAAAAAGAAAGTGTATAAAAAATAAAGTAATTATTTGGTAATGATAATGATTTGTTAATAAATAACATATAGGTACTTAAAATGCATAAGGTAAAGATTAAAAAATAAAAAAAGTAGATAAATTTTTTCATACTATTATTTATAGAAATATTTCTTTTAACATAGGTTGGCCCTATTGCTAAATTAAATGCTGTACCCGGAAATGAACCGATTGAAAAACATGCAAAAATAATTGCACTTATTGATTTAGGAAATAGATTAAAAATTATTAATCTCCAAATAATACTGCTTACAATTAATGAAGTTGACGATAAAAATGCTAATGATTTTATATTTAGCATGAATCCTAATTTCAGATTTTTGATGTGAAATTCTAAATTTTCACTCTTCAACTGAAAAATTGTAAATAAAAAAATAAAAATTATGTACAATATCAAAATAGAATTCAAATTTTTATTTACAAATATTATAACAACAATAAATAAAAATGAAAAAATTATATTAATTATATTATAATATATGAATACATAATTTTCTTTTTTTAATTCTTTATTACACAAAATAATTTCACAAACCCATTGTATTAAAATTACAAATACAATTAGACTAACTGTAAAAAAATTTTCATACTTAAAATATGTTTGATTAAAATATAATGTTGTAAAAAGTATTAATAAAATAAAACTAAAAACAATCCTAAAAAGAATAGTAGAATTTGATAATTCTAAATTATTTTTTGCTATTATTTGAGATTTCATATTACTTGAAAAAACTTGAGTTAAAGTAATTAATAAACTTGAAGTAATTGCTAAATCAGCTGCTAGTGGTTTGCTATAAGCAAAGGTAACTAACAAAGAAATTAATGTTGGTATCATAAAATTAAATAAATAAGAGATTGACGTGTTTAAAAAAATTGAGTCAAAAAATATTTTTAAGACAATGTTAAAAAAATTATTATTATCTCTTTTTTTTTGATTACTCTCTAAATCTGAGTAAATGGGTAAATATTTTTCCTTAATCTTTTCAATATTAAAATTATCACTAATAAATTTTTGTAATTTTTTTCCTTTTTGGACTCTTGTTTCTGTTGACCACAAAGAAATATCAGAAATTTTTTTCGATATTTCTTTTAATTCTAGGCTAGTAACTTCTCCCTCATGTTCATCAAATTTATCAATTTGAATATTTTTGTTCACTAAACTTGGTAAGCCTAAACTTGCCGACTCTAAAACTGATAGACTTAATACTTCACTTTTGGATAATAATAAATTTGCCCAAGATGATCGTAAAATTTCATTTTTTTTATTTCCAAAAACAGGTTCTTCAATTCTTACGTTTTTTATATTTTTTATATTTTCTTTAAGTTTTTTTTCATAAATAAGATCATCAGGTATACCATAAATGACTAGTTCCCATTCGTTATTTAAATTAGCATTAATAAAAGCGGTTATCATTAAATCAATATTTTTTATTGAATGTATCCTGCCAAAAAAAACAAATCTTTTATTTAAAACCTCAATTTTGCTAGATTGATTATATTCCAGAACAGGATTTGGAATAAAAATATTTTTTGAATTTGGAAAAAAATTTAAAATAGATTTAATTTCTTGATTTGTAATTGAAATAAAATTTAGATTATTTCCATAAATAAAATTAAAAAAGTTTAGTAATATTATTTTAAAGTAATAATTAATTGTTCCTTTATTTTTTAATGATGGATCCAATAACATGCCATGAGGATGAATAAAAAAATTTTTATTTAACTGTATGCAATAAAATACAACTAAAAGATTTATTGCTCTCCACAATCCATGAACATGAACCACTTTTGCAGAAATAATAGCTTCTTTAAGACTTTCATTTTTATTAAAAATATCTGAAAATTTTTGAAAATTTATTATTTGTATTTCTTTTTCTTTATTAAAAACATCGGTTTGAATTTCTGAAGCTAAAACATTATAGGAATAACCTTGAGTTTCTTTGAAATAATTTGATAAATAGAATATTAGTGATGAAATGCTATAATTTTTTTTGGATAATTCATCAGTAACGTGTAAAATTTTCATTTATTAATTTATAAACAATTATTATTAACACAAAGAAATTTGATTTAAATGCGAAATGTTTTAACTTTTTACAAAAAGATCGGTTGGAAAAATAAGAATCGATTAACTTTAGACTCAAGATTATTTGAGGATAATAGGAAATATTCTGCAAATTATGTTAGTAACTGCAGAAAACGAATACAGAAATATATTCCTAAAAAAGGAAATCATTTTTTGGACTTTGCTTCTGGTCCTTTGCAGTACCCAGAATACATAAAATATTCAAAAAATTTTAAATTAAGACATTGTGTAGATTTTTCAAATGAGGCTTTAAAACAAGCAAAAAATAAAATTGGGGTTAAAGGAAAATATTATTGTGGAGACTTTTTTAAAATGAATTTTAAACAAAATTATTTTGACTGTATTTTAAGTATGCATACCATTTATCATATAAATAAAAATAAACAGGCTAAGGCAGTCAAAAAGCTTATAAAATTAGCAAAAAAAAATAAACCAATTATAATAGTTTATAGTAACCCAAACACTTTGATTTCAAAACTAAGATCAATTTTTCCTTTAAAGAAAAAAAAATCAATACTATATTTTTATTGTCACCAAAATAATTGGTGGTATCAATTTTCAAAGCTAGCAAATGTTCAAATATTACCTTGGCGATCTTTTTCTGCACAACATCAACAAATTTTATTTCCAAACAATTTAATTGGCTCTTGGTTTTTAAAAATACTTTTTTTATTTGAAAATCATTTTCACAATTTTTTTTCAAAAAATTTTCAGTACACAATGATTATTCTTAAAAAAAAATGATAAAATTTTCAATTATAGTGGTAAGTTTAAATACAAAAAATAAACTCAACAATACTCTTAGATCAATTATAAAACAGTCCAAAAAAAATTATGAAATTATTGTTGTTGATGGAAAAAGCAATGATGGAACAATTGATATAATCTCTAAGTATAAAAAAAGTTTAAAAAAAGTATTAATTAAAGAAGATAAAGGTATTTACTTTGCGATGAATAGGGGAATAAAACTTGCATCTAATAATTGGTTAATTTTCTTAAACTCAGGTGATACTTTTTACTCAATTCATACATTAAAAAAAATCACTTTGTATCTTAAAAAAGATAAAAGAATAGATGTAATTGTTGGTAATACAAAAATAATTAATCAAAATATTGTTTATAAAAAAAAGTTTAAAAAATTATCCTCACAAAGTCTTTTATCTTCTTTTTCACACCAGTCTTGTGCAATTAAGAGATCCCTACATAAAAAAAATTATTATAAAACAAAATATAAAATTGCTGCAGATTTTAATTTTTTTAAGGAAGTTTTTAAAAAAAACGCAAAATTTTTTTATATTAATGAAACGATTTCAGTAAATGAAGCTTATGGTCTATCAGATAAAAAGAGATTTTTAGCATTAAGAGAATTTAGAAATATCAATAGATTTAACAAAAATATTAATTTCAAATTTATTAAATATTTTATGTTAAGTCTTTATTTTGTGATTAATTTCTTTTCAAAATTATTAAACCTTTATTTTTACAAAAACAGATTTTAAGATTAAAAATTTTCTTCAATAAATCTATTTAAAATATTATATGCAATCGATTTATCACTCATTTAATACATCACCGATATTAAATCTTGTAATCTCTGTAATTCTAATTTTTGGTTTTTATGAGTTGGGAAAAATTATTATCAAAAATACTTTTTTAGATAAAATTATCAGTTCCGTTTCAAGTATCAAATACCAAGCTATATTAGTCTCTGGAAATTTTATAATTATAATTTCGTACCCTATAATTTTATTTTTTCATCAGATTTCTAAAACTTATTTAATATCAATTTCTTATTTGTTACTTCTTCTTGGAATTTATAAGTTTATTAATAAGATTAAATCATTAAATCATAAAAAAAAGTTTAAATTTAATTTTAGTTTAAGATTATTGATTTTATATTTTTGTATTGCAGCTTATTTTTTAATAAGTACAGGACCTGTAACAAGTGCAGACTCATTAGATTATCATTTATATGTATCTAAATTCATAGTTGAGAATGGTTTTTTTCCAAATACACTAAATCATTTTCACACAAAATTAGCTGGAGCTGGTGAAATTTTAATTTCGATCGGACTAATTGTTGGAAGTGAACAATTTAGTTCAATATTACAATTTATGGGAATTATTAGTATTTTAGGTATTTTAAAAAATAAAAATAAAAATAAAAATAAATGTAATTTAATTTATTACTACATAATTTTAGGTAGTCCGGTTTTATTATTTTTTATCTCAAGTATAAAACCTCAATTATTTCAAATAGCCTCTATTAGTCTCATATTTGCTCTTTCTTTGTTTGCAAACACAAAAAATGAAAAAGATATATTATTTAAATATTTTTTTTGTTTTTTAATTCTGGCAATCTGCTCACAGGTAAAATTTTCTTTTACATTAAGCTATTTTATAATTGGCTCGTTTATTTTTTATGAGTCATTAAAGAAAAAAATATTGATAAAAACTATTCTCATATTTTTGATTACATACTTAATTATTGTTGTTCCTCCTACATTATGGAAAATTAATGCATATGATACTACGTTTTATAAATTAATTATTAACCCTTTTCCAATTGACCAGCCAGGTTTAGATAATTTTTATAATTATTTAGTAAATGCTGGCAGAAGTAGTGATATAATTCTTGGAATTATATTTCCAAACACAATTGGTACACTTACAAATTCTTTGGGCTTGGGTGTATTTGTTTATTTTATTTTATTTCGGGATATAAAATTAAACGTCACTCCCATTATATTAATAACAATATTTGTGATTCTAGGATATCTGAAAGGACAACCAGCTTCTAGATTTTTTCTTGAACCTTTAATTTGGATATTAATAACATTATCAAAAAACAAGTTAGAATCTAAAATACCTAAAGCTTTAAATATCTTATTAATAATTCAATTTCTAGCCATTTTACCTGCCGTAACTTATGGGGCTTTCAATTTATCTCAGGCTAATATTTCAAATGAATTAAGAGAAAAAGTATTGATTAAAAATGCAAATGGATATCAATTATTTCAATGGGCAAATAATGAACTAGATAAAATCAATTATGAAGGTCCAATTATTAGTATGCATAGATCAATATCCTTTGCAAATAACCCTGTGATAAGTAGTGATGTTTTTTGGCTGACCAATTTAGAGGAAAAAAAATATATAAATTATCTTAACGAAATTCAAAAATTAAAACCAATATATTTATTATCATATGGAAAAAGTAACAAAAACAGTCCAAACCATATTTATTTTAAAAATTGTGAATTTGATACATTTAAAGTAGGAAAAGGTATAGGTTCGCATGCTTCAAGAAAACCTTTTGGAAGAGGAGGCACATATAATGGTTATTTATTTAAAATTGATGTTAAAGATTTATCTAATTGCATAAATAAACATTAATCGATTAAATCAATTAAAAAATTTAGTGGATTATTATATAAATATTTAATAATTTTTTTTACTAAGTTTCATAAGTAAAAAAAAATAAAAAAAGAACTGATAAAGTAAGAGTAAAAATATTAATCCAGTAAATTTTGCAACAAAAAAAGGCACCCAAATTATTAGACTAATAATTAAAAAAGTATGTGTGCTACTATATTTTTCAAGAAAATGATGATGGATGTGGCTTCTATCAGGAGAAAATGGATGTCTTTTTTTAATAATTCTGCTGAAGAAAAGTCTTATTAAATCTAAGCCTGGTATAATCATAAGTAAGACTATCTCATCAGCATATATATTATTTTCTGTATTATAAGTTTTTATGAACATATACCCTAATAAAAAACCTAATAAATAACTACCGCTATTACCTAAAAAACTTTTTGAAGAATAATTGAGAATTGAAAAACAAACTAAGCTAAAACCAACAATTATCAAAAAATCATTCTGAAATGAATGAAATAAGATTAAATATAAAATAGATACCAAGGAATAAATAGTTACTTGTAGATTTATCCCATCAAACATGTTTATAGCATTTATAAATAAAAGAAAACATGTAACTGTCCAAAAATATGAAAATACACCAATTGAAAAATTGTAATCCAATATTGATAAAGAAATAATTCTAATATTCATCTCTTCATCAAGAAAAATTAATAGTACTATAGTTATTATAAAAAAAAATATTTTTATATTTGGACTTAAATTTTTAATATCATCAATTAGTCCTATCAAAAAAAAAATACTACAGCCTAAAATTAATGATATGTGTTGGTTAATATCTTGATCGGACTTTAAATCTTGATTGGCATAATTAAGTACGTTTAACAGTAAAAAAACAAAAATAGAAAAAAAAATTATTATTCCACCAGTTAGGGCTGTTTTTGTTTCATGAAATTTCCTTGAACCGTCTGGATGATCAAAAATATTAAACTTTTTTGCTATTTTACTACTAAAAAAACTTAAAATTAAAGAAGTTAAAAAACAAATTATTAAAATTTTATTAGTTTCTATTAGCACTAATAATTACCCCCCAAAATATCTTAAATATAGAATCTTTGGTATAAATTTAAGTTTATAAAAAATTTTTGCCAAAAATTTAAAATTTTTGAATAAATTATAATATGTAAAAAAGTTTTTAAAATTTTTATTTTCTTTATTCATAATTAGTTCAAAATCTTTTTCACTAATATCTAATTTATCTAAAATATAATTTTTTAATTCAATCTCATCATTTAAAATTGGAGGCACGTTTAATATTTCAATCGCTTTATCTCTTTTGAGTTGCCCCGATCTAATTAAGGCAGATAAACCCGTTCTTCTTCTATCAATTCCAAATTTCTTAGGTAAATAATATGAGACTACAAATTTAGTAAGTAAAGACTCATGGTGATGTCCCCCATAATTTATCCAATCAAAATTTTCTTGAAGTATTTTAATCACTTTTTCTTGTTTGTATTCAATGTAGTTAAGTGGCAGTATAGTTTGTATACCGCTAATAAAATTATATTTTATCAAATCTTTTAGTTCAAAATTATCAAACTTATCTAATGAAGTTTTTCCAAATTTTTTGTTTACGTCTTTAACATAAAGTCCATCCATATAAGTCCAATCAAGTGGTTCAATACCTTCTGTTCTGAATGAATGTCCATTAAAAACATATTTTATTTTCTCTTTATAAGCTACTTCATACATTGATTTAAAAATCCCAACATCTGTAGGTGTATCTGGATCAGAAACACCTGCCAAAAAAAAAGCTCTGGTAATATCTTTAAATTTCTCCCAATTTGCTACTTTTGTCTCAAGCTCGACATCTAATTTTTCACAAACTCTTAAAATATTGCTGACTGAGGTATCGGAGTCAAAACCATTATCGTAATGCACAGCCAAGGGTCTTAGGTTTAACTTTTCTTTTACAAGATAAAGTAAATAAGAACTATCTTTACCCCCACTTACACCAACAACACAGTCAAATTTTTTACCTTTTCCCTCCCCTTTGATCTGATCCGATATTTTAAGCAATTCTTTGAATGAATTTTCATTCAAAGGATACTCGGCTTCCATCTCGTCATGAATCTTACAAAATTGACAAATTCCATTGACATCTAATTTAAGAGAACTGATTGAATGATTGGATACACAACGTTTACATATTTTTTCCATGATAATTATTTTATAATTTTTCTTGAAAAGATAAATAAGTTTATTAGTCCAAATATAAAATATATACCAAACATGCTCAATCTAAAGATATTTGTTAAAAACAGAATTTCTGAAATTTGAATATCAAAATTATTGCTTGAAAAAAATATAAATGTTTCACTTATACCCACTGCATAGGGTGTTAATGTAAATATAAAAGATAAGTCTGTAGACATAGTTGAAATAATTGTAAAAAGAATTGAATTTTCTTTTTCAAATAGAGAGTAGCTGTTCAAAAAAATTAGAAATAAAATAATAAATTGTAATAAAAATAAAAATACATATTTTTTGAAAAATAAATCAAATTTTTTTTTATCAAAGTTATTAATTATACTTATAGATTTTTTTACTAAACTTAATTCATTTAAAAAGGTAACTTTGGTTAAAATTTTTATTATGTGTTTGTAAAAAAAAAGCATTACAATAGAAAAGAAAAATATTAGCAACAAGATGTAATAAATAGCAAGATATATCTCAATTTCTGAATTAATTTTATCAAATACTAATAGCAATATTAAACTTAATGATGAAAAAACCATAAATTCAATAAAAATTATAAAAATACTTTTAATAATAAAACTTGAAATATCTACTTTCTTAAATTTTTTTAAATAATATGCTCTATAACCTAATCCAGAAAATTGAATAAATGTATTACAAAGGTATGTTGTGCAAATTATTAAAAAAGACTCAAATATATTTATTTTTGAATTAAAAAAAATTGTTATATTTCTGAAAATTAGTGACTCAGTAACTAAGTAACACAAACAGAGAAATAATGTAATTAAGATAAAATTAAGATTTAAATTATATAAAAAATTAAAGTCACTTTTATTTTCTTTATAAAAATAAATAATTAAAAATATAAATAAAAATAGAACAACAAAAGGTATGAATTTTTTAAACATTAGAAATATTGTATCCTTCATATTTGTTCATAATCACATCTATTTCTTTTTTTTCAGGGTAATTAATTAAAACAGCTTTTCTTTTACCAAAATAAACAAAAGCACTACCTGCTGAAGCAGAACTAATATCAGTACTATCAAATAATTCATTAAATGAATTTATGTCTGAAGCTCCGCCGTGAGCTATTATCGGCAGATGTACTTCATTCTGTATGAGTTTGTACAAATCAATATCAAATCCTTTTCTTGTGCCCTCATGCTCTATTGAAGTTAAAATAATTTCTCCACAACCAGCATTTTCTAAATTTACAACATATTTTTTAAGATCTATGTTAGATTTTTTTTTACCATTTTCATAAAAAACAAAATAATCATTTTCTATCTTCCTAACATCAATAGAAGCAATTACACTTTGACTTCCAAACTTACTTGCAATTGCGCTAACAAGATCTAAATTTTCTTCAAGATTAGAATTTAAACAGACTTTTTCAACACCTTCATCAATGATTTCAGATACTTGATCTATTTTATCAATACCTCCACCAATAGTTAAAGGGATAAAAATTTCCTTTTTAATTTTTTTTATAAGATTAATATTAAAGCTTGTTTTTTTTTTTCTTACTGAAATATCTAAAAGTATTAATTCATGCGCTTTTTTTTCTGAGAAAATTTTTACAGCATTATAAATATCTCCAATATAATTATGGTTCTCAAAATTTTCTCCTTTTACTAAAAAGTTATCTTTAATCAACAAAGATGGAATAATTCTAATTAATTTCATTTTATTAATATTTCGAAAAATTTTCAATTATTTTCATTCCCTCTAATAAACTTTTTTCAGGGTGAAACTGAATTCCAAAAATATTTTGAGAATGTACACCAGTGCAAAATTCTGTTCCATAATAGGTTTTCATTAGACAGTGGTTAGAATCCTCTGGTTCATAAAAATAAGAATGACAAAAATAAAATCGTGAATTATTTTTAATCCCCTTTGTTAATACAGAGTCTCTAAAACTTACCTTATTCCATCCTACATGAGGAACTATCTTGGCAGTATTGACTGGAATTTTTTTTATTTTTCCAGGAATAATATTTAATCCCTCAACATTACCTTCTTCACTATATGATCCTAAAATTTGCATTCCAGAACATATTCCTAAAAAAGGTTTTTTTTTAATTAGTGTATGATCTTTAATTAATTTATCTAAATTTTTTTTTTTCAAACTTTCTATGCAGAACGAAAAATTAGAAACTCCAGGTAGTATTAGCTTTGAGCAAGAGATAATTTTTTTCTCATCATGTGTTACAACATAATCTATTCCACATCTATCCAACACATTTAAAATAGATTTTGTGTTTCCACCATCATAATCTATGACCGCTATCATCTTTTCTTTTTTTGATTAATAAAAAAATTATAATGGATCATTAATTTTTCTTATAAATTTTGCAGGATTACCACAATAAATGCCTTTTTTAAGTAGATCTTTTGTTACTACGCTCCCAGCCCCGATTACACAACCCGAAACAATTTGAACAGGTAAAATAGTAGAGTTACTTCCTATTAATACATTATTTCCAATTTTAGTAGAAAACCATTTTTTTGGATTTCTCTCTAATTTTCCTGATTTAAACAGATCATTTACAAACATCACACCATGCGATATGTAACAATCTTTACCTATTTCTACTAACTCACAAATAAAAGAATGACTTGAAACTCTAGTGTTATCTCCAATTATAACTTTTTTTTGAATTTCAACATAAGGACCTATAAAACAATTATCTCCAATCTCACATTCGTATAAATTTACAGGATCAATTATCTCAACATTATCTCCAAATTTTACATTTTTTATTGAAACTTTTTTTTTTATAATCATATTAACTTCATGAAATTTTTAGACCTTTATTCTCAAGACAAACCTATACTAAATAAAATTAATAAAGATATAAATAAAATTATTATAAATTCTGATTTTATATTAGGAAAAAAAACAAGAGAATTTGAGCAAGAATTTGCAAAATATTGTAATTCAAAATTTGCGATAGGGTGCGGAAACGGTACCGATGCACTTTATATTGCAATTAAAGCATTAAATTTACCTAAAGGATCAGAGGTACTTTTGCCAGCTATGACGTGGTGTTCTACTTTATTTGCAGTTATTCAAGCAGGGTTAAAACCAATATTGGTAGATATTGAAGAGAATAGTCCAACAATTTCAATTGATGAAATAAAAAAAAAAATTACAAAAAGAACTAGACTTATTATACTTGTTCATCTTTATGGTGAAAGTTGTAAATTTTCTAAATTAAAAAAAATATTAAAAAATAAAAATATTAAAGTTATTGAAGATGCTGCTCAAGCTCATGGTAGCTACGATATTTCTTCAAAAAAAAAATTAAAAGTTGGTTCAATGGGTGATATGGCATGCTTTAGCTTTTACCCTGGTAAAAATTTAGGAGCTTATGGAGATGGTGGAGCAATAGTCACAAATAATAAAAAATATTATAATTTTATTATAAAATTTAGAAATATGGGTTCAAAAATAAAGCATGAGCATGACTTAGTTGGAGTTAACAGTAGACTAGACTCAATCCAAGCATCAATATTATCAAACAAATTAAAATATTTAGATTATTTTAATGAAAAAAGAAAATCTATTGCAAAGTTGTATAATGAGTTAATCGTAAACAAAAGTATTTCTAAACTTAATTACTCTTCTAGTTGTGTTTATCATCAATATGTTGTGATTACATCGAAGCCGAGAAAGTTTAGAAATTATTTAAAACTAAACAAAATTCCTTTTAGTCGCCATTATCCTGAAACCCTTAATAATTTAAAAGTTGTAAAAAAAATGTTTAAAAATAAAAAATACAAAAATTCTGAAATTCTTGCACATAATGGAACTAGTCTACCTATCAATCCATTATTAAAAAAAAAGGATATATTAAAAATTTGTAATATAATTAATAAATTTAATTAATTTTCTTTTCTATCTCCTCAAGTAATTTAAGAACTTTCAATCCATAATCACCTGAAGTGATTGGTTTTTTTTTTTGTTTAATACAATAAAACAAATGAAACAATTCCTTTTTCATTGGAGATACGAATTCTATTTTTGGAGAGTGTGTTTTGCCCAGATATATATTTGCTTTTGGAGTAAAAAAATTTTTTTTAAAATTTTTAATATCAGGATAACTCGCATACTTATTATATATCTTGATTTTTTTATCAGGATCCATCTCATCAAATTGCAACATTTTTTTATCGCCAATAATAATAATTTTTCTAATCTTTTCAGGATTCAACCAGCTAGATCTTATTTCCACCTTGGTATTCTTAAAATCTAATCCTATTGATGAAATATCAAAAAGATTTTTTTTTAAAAAATCAAAAGTTTTAACATATGAAATTTTTGGGTTTTTTTTTAATAAATACAAAACTGTAGAAATATCGTGCGAGGCGAGATCATATAAACATGAAGTATCGTTTCTGATTGGTCCTAAATTAGATCTCTCAAAATACATATACTTAATATTTCCAAGTTTCTTGGAAATAAGAATTTTTTTTATATGCTGAATATAAATATTGTATATGTAAATATATCCAGACATTAGAAGAACTTTTTTTTTCTTAGATATTTTTATTAATTCAGATAAGTCCTTTGATTTGAGCGTACTTGGTTTTTCAATAAATAAGTTTAAATTTTTATTTAAAATTTTTTTTCCTAAAGAAAAATGTGTACTAGTTGGTGTAACAAGTAATACGCAATCTAATTTTTTTGATATTAATTCATTAAAAGTTTTACATATTTTTAAAAAAGGAAATTTTGATTTGATATTATTTAATTTTTTATTATCAAAATCATAGACATAAACACTCTCAAAGCTTTCTTCTTCTAAAGATTTAATAATATTAGAGGCCCAATATCCACATCCACAAATTCCAATATTAAGCTTTTTAAATTGTTTTATATTCATTATATATAGTTTGAATGAAATTTTTATGTGTAGTACCTATATATAATGAAGAGACAAAATTAAAGGACTTAATTAAAAAAATAAAGACATCAAATAATAAAATGTTTGATGTGGATTTTTTATTAATTAATAATGGATCAACCGATCACTCTTCTCAAATCATAAAGTTATCTGGTTTAAATTATATTAATTTAGACAAAAATTATGGAGTAGGTTATGCATTAATTTATGGTCTTAAATATGCAGTTAAAAAAAAATATAAATTTTTAATTCATCTTGCAGGAAATGGCAAAATGCTTCCAGAAGAAATTGGTTTATTTAAAAAAAAAATTTTAGATGAAAATTATAGTTTTGTAAATGGAAGTAGATTTTTACCTAATGGTCGCTTTAAAACTAATCCTATTGGAAGAATTATAATGATAAAAGTTTTAAGTTTTTTTATATCTCTTATTTATTTGAGACGTATTACAGATGCAACTTGTGGATTCAGAGCATTTAAGATAAATCTATTTAAAAATTTTTTATCTACTTTAGATCAAAAAAAATTTTATACCTATCGATATGAATATTATTCTTTAGGAAAAGTTTTACTAAACAAAAAAATAAAATTTACTGAAATTCCTGTTACAATGGAATATACTAAAAAAAATTATTCAAAAATAAGACCTATAATTGATTGGGTTCCCTTAATCTTTGGTTGGATAGAAGCTTTTGTTGATGGAAAAAAATTATAATAAAAACTTATTTTTAACGTTATTTTTTATACTTATAGTTTTAGCAACTAATAATTATTTTAGTTATGAAAATTCATTAATCTTTGGGGGAAGTGACGGAAAATTTTACGTTTTAATTTCAGAATATTCGCCTAATTTTGGTACTAATATCGAATATATAAAAGGTGAAAGATTTTTTTTTCCTTATTTTTTAGGAATAATATCCAAACTTAGTTCAATAGATATATATTTATTATATCAAATAACTTCAATATTTTTAATTATAACATTAATTTTATTGTATCGTAAAATATTAATTCTTTCTAAATTAGAGAATTATTCATACTTTTTTTTTCTTTTGCTAGTAGCATTCAATCCCTACCTAGTAAGATATTATCTTGCCGTTCCTACAATAATAGTTGATTTAGGTTTTATTGTATCATTAGAAATAATTGCTATTGGTTTTCTTAAAAAGCAAAACAAATTTTTTTTTATAGGTTTGGTGATTGCAGCATTGAGCAGGCAAAATTCAATAATAATTCTTTTTGTTTTTTTTGTAATAAAATTTATTTTTAAAAACAAATCTGTCTTAAAATATAAAGATTTATTTTTACTATCATCATGTTATTTAATAATATTCTTTATAAATACTTATTATGCTGTTAATTCATCTGGTAACTTAGAAGAAGTTAAAAACTTATATTCAATTACATTATTTGGAATTTTAATTATTGATTATAATTTTATTGATCTTTTTAGATATTTATATTTTCCCCTGTTAGGTTTTGGTCCATTAATTATTATTACAGTTATTTTATTATATTTTGGAAAATTTAGCTTAAATAAAAGTGAATTTATTATATTTTGCTTAATTGCATCAGTATTACTAATTGGGATTGCATTTGTTGGAGGGCCCACAACAACTGGTAAAAATTTAATAAGGCTATCAAATTTTGCCTATATTTATTTAATAGTAATAATTAATGCTTTTTTTCAAGAAACAAAAGACGATAAAAATATTTCAACTATATATCTGATTTTTAGCTTATTCTTGTTTTTTTGGTCATTACATCCTACGTTTTCAAAAATTAAATTTATGAAATTTATGTCTAATTATATTAATTTCTAATTTATTTTGGTATATTTTTACTGGATTTATATCTAATTAAAAAATTAAATTATTTTAAATATCTTTATAAACATTGATAGTTTCTTTTGCACATTTTTCCCACGAAAATTTTTGAGATCTTTCAATACCATACTTAATTTGATTATTTAAAATTTCACTAGATGACAAAATTTTTTCTAATTTAAAACAAATATCTTCAATATCTGATGGATTAAAATATTCTATACCATCACCACCAACTTCTTTTAAAGAGCCTCCCGAACTTGAAATTACCGGACAACTAAAACTCATGGCTTCAATTATTGGCAAACCAAAACCTTCATAAAAAGATGGATAAATTAAGGCTGCTACATTGGCATATAAAAAAGGTAGATTAGTTTGTTTATCATCAAGAAACAAAATATTATTGGGGTTGAGTTTATTCTTTTTTATAATCATATAATCTAATTTACTTATCTTTTCTCCACCAAAAAAAATAATTTTAAAATTTTCTTTAAGGGTTTTTGATCTAGCATAAGCTGACATAAAATTATCATAATTTTTATATCCTCTTCTACTTCCAACAAATAATAAATGATCGGAATATCTTTTTTGCACATTAATAGTTGATCTTTTTTCTCGTAACCCAGAAGCTAAGTAAACTACCTCAATCTTATTTTCATCGATTGAAAAATAATTAATCAAATCTTCTTTAGTTTTTTTAGAAATACATATGATCTTATCAGCCCTATTCACTGTATCTAATTTCATTTGGGTGATTTCTTTAGAATTTTTTGAATAAGTTGGATAAATTTCATTTATCATATCATAAACCGTGCAAACAATTTTTGTTTTGTTTTTATAATTTTTTTTTGAATAATATGATTCATGCACTATATCAGGCTTGAATTTATCTATGAATTTATCACAATAATAGTGATTTATATTTTCATATATTTTTTTTCCTTGAGACGGTAAAAAATTAAAAAAAAAAGCTTTCTTATTTTTATTCTCTATTTTACCTACATATCTATTTTTATGAATTGGGCAAACAAATTTTACTTCATGATTATATCTCAATAATTCTTCACCTAAATTGAAATAATAATTTGAAATACCACCAATTTTTTGTTGATAGAAAATTTTATAATCAAATATAATTTTCATTCTGAGATTTTTAAAAAATACAATTTATAAAACTTTTAATAAATATTTGATTATCATAAATTACACATTTATTAATGGAAACTCTTTTAGAATTTTTTTTTCTTCTTCTAAATTTCTCTCCAAAATTTCACCTGATTTATTTCTAAGTTCGTTAAATGAATTGATATTAAAACATTCCTCAGGAGTTTTTTCCTTAATATTAGTTTTTTCTAACTCTGAATTTTTAACAAAAAATGCATTGTTTCCATTCATATTGGTAGCAACTAAGGAATAATTTTTTAATTTGCCAAGCTTATAGAGAGCCTTTAATGATGCGCCAAAATATATTGTGGAATAATGTGCAACTTTTCTGTCAAAATTTTTTTTGTATGGAACTGCTACAGATTGATTAGGTCCAAATCGAGCATTATATTCAATTATAATAATTGTGGGTTTTACAATTTCTAAAGATTTCCATATCCAGTAATCATTTCCATCAACATCTATGCTCATTAATCCAATTTCATCATATTTAAAGTTAATTTTAATTAACTCATTTATATTTTCAGCAGTAATAAACTCTTTTTTTGCAATAAGATTATATCTCCAATAATAATCTTTTTTTTTAATATTATTTATATTAATATTTGAGCTGTCAAAAATTAATCCATTCCAGTTTCTTGCTTCAAGAAGAAACCTTGTGTTTGCTTCTTCAAAATCCTCAACACCAAATTCAACAAAAGTTTTATTTTTAATTTGAATTTTTTTTATTAAATAATTTATTATTCCATCCTCTCCAAATTGGGAAAAAATTTTTAATTCATGGTCATTAATATTTTCACTGTCTTTTTTTTTTTCAAGCAAAGAAATTCCTGTCAAAATTTTTAAATCAGTTTGTTTTTTTAAAATATTTTCGATATTTAACAATTTATATATTTTATCTTTTATAAATCTAATCATGTTAAATTTTTATTTTAAAAAATTTTAAATACAACATGTAAAAAAATTTTAGTGGATAAGTATTTCTTCTACCACCACCAAAAACATTGCTAAAATCAATTTTATCAAGCATATGATTTTGCTGAATTTTATTTGGAATGATAAGCTCTGATTCTAACGATTTAATTTTAGGAAAAAATTTATTATTATATACTTTTGTGTTGGTCGAATTTTCTCCAAAACCAATATTTTTTATTAGATTATATCTAGGTACAACTGTTAAACGATTTTTATAAAAATTATTTAATAAATATGCATAAGCCCATGAATTATTATTTCCATTGTAGGCATTATTAAAAATATTATTCCAAAATTCTCTTTCAACAGTATCTGGACATATTTTTAACCATTTTTTACTTTTTTTAAACCTTGGCCAAAATTTAATATTTATATCAAAATCATCCCAAACTCTTCTCCATGTTGCCCAGCCCCAAATACTTGAATATTTTGAAAAATAAAAACTATTATTTATAAAAACTTTATTAAATTTATTTCCACTAATACCAGCAATTCTTTTGTTATTTTTATATAATTCCAATATTTTCTCACAATAAATAAAAAAGCTTTTATCTGGTTGGCAATCATCTTCTAGAATAATTGCTTTTTTATATTTTTTAAAAAAAATTTTAAGACCTGAATAAATTCTTTCTTTAAGTCCCATATTAAATTTTGAAGAAATATAGATTTTTTTACATTTCCACTCTATTTTCTTGATTATTTTTTGAACTGTTTCACATTTTCGTTTATCTCTATAATCATTTTTAGGACCATCAGAGATGATAACAATTATTTTAGGTTTGATAGTTTTTAGCTTATTAAGCAATTTTTTAGTATGTGCTGGCCTATTATATACTATGATTACTACTGGAGTATTTGTATCCATTATTTATCACTACTCCTCACAAATATGAAGTTTGAATAAATATAAATATTTGAAATTGGATCTCTCGGGTTAATTTTAATCCAGCCATTAGGAATTAATTGATAAACATCATATCTATTAAGAATTTCAGAAAAATAATTTAAAGTTTTTTGTTGATATAGTTGATGTAAATTAAATTCGATTTGAATAAATTTTGGTTTTAAATTTTTAATAGTACTTTCTGATCCAGCCAAGACCTCATACTCATATCCTTCAGTATCTATTTTAATAAAATCGATTTCTTTATAGGGTTGATTTTTAAAGTACTCATCTAGCGTAGTAATTTCAACTAATTCCTGACTTTCATTTTTAATATATGGTATTTTTTTTATAGACTCCAAAAATGATGCATGCGTTGTATTAACTTCATCGAAATAAATATTTTTACTTGAATTTTCAATGCCAACACCTTTTTTAACTATAATAGATCTTTTGCCAAAATTTTTTGTTCTATTTTTTAGAACTTCAAAACATTTGGACAAAGGCTCAAAACTTATGACCGTTGCGTTAGTATTTTTTAAAATGTCTAAAGTATAATCGCCTTTATTTGCACCAATATCTATACATAATTTAGGATTAGATTTTGATAAAATTTTTTCTAAAAAAAATTTTTCTCCACTTTGATAACTATTTTCATAATTGTTATATCCTCTGGCTTTGAGTGAAATATTAATGATATAGTTATTTATTCTATAAAATTGCTTTTTAGAAAAAATCTTAACATATAAATCTTTAATAAGATTTTTCATTTCTTTAACTTTGTAATTTTTTTTTATTATAAATTGACATTCTTATTCTGAATTTATTAAAATTTCTTGACGTTCATTTTTTGAACGTTATATATCATATATGATAAAAAATGAAGAACATTTTGAAATTTTAAGAAAAATTGGCAAAAAAGAGAGATCTTCCCAAAGACAATTAGCTAAAGAACTGGGTTTCAGTTTGGGTAAATTAAACTATTGCTTAAAAGAATTAAAAAAAAAAGGTCTTGTAAAAGTAAAAAACTTTAGCAAAAACAAAAAAAAACTTGATTATTTATACATGTTAACTCCATCTGGATTTTCGATGAAAAAAACTCTTACTTTAAATTTCATGAAAAGAAAAATGCGAGAATATGATGAACTAAAATCTGAAATAAATATAGAAGGAAAAATACATGAGTAGCATTGGTCACAATAATCCTCCTCTTGATCCAAAGGAGACTATTCAAAAGAATATCATTAGAAAAAAACCAATTTTAGATAGAGAACCACAATTTTTTGAAAATATCCCATTGCCTAGCTGGATTGAACTTAGTCTAATTGATGTTTGCAATAGAAGTTGCTCATTTTGTCCAAAATCAGATGATAAAATTGCACCTGATACTTATCAAAAAATGACAATGTCATTAATAGAGAAATTAGTGATTGATTTAAAAAAGGTAAATTTTGAAGGAGCATTTTGCTTATGTGGCTACGGAGAACCAATGCTACACAAAAACTTAATTGAAATTACAAATAAATTAGGAGAGGTAGGTGGTGTAGAAATTATTACGAATGGTGATCTAGTAAATGAAAAAACACTTATGAATATTTATAAGTCAAGAGCAACAAGACTATTGATAAGTCTCTATGATGGTCCTGAGCAAATTATAAAATTTAAAAATATGATTGATAAATTAAAAATTCCTAGAGATTTTGTAATATTAAGGGATAGATGGTATAGCGATAAAATAGATTATGGTGTAAAGTTAACAAATAGAGTTGGCACAGTTTCTATAGGAAACCAACCAGATACAAAAGATTATATAAATAAAAAATGTTTTTATACTGCATATCAAATGTTAATTGACTGGAATGGAGACGTATTTTTGTGTCCACAAGACTGGCAAAGACGTCAAACAATGGGAAATATTATGCAACAAGAAATATTTGATATCTGGAAAGGCCCAATACTATCAAAATATAGAAAACGTCTACTCAAGGGTGATCGAAGTTTAAAACCATGTAATCAATGTAACTCTGATGGAATGGTTTACGGATCAAATCACTATAAAGCATGGAACATATAGTTCTTTAAAAGATTATGATAAAAAAAAATAAAATGCATGAATACACCATTCATAATGGAAAGTTTATTGGCAAATTTGAAGAGCTATATAAAGATTTTAAAGACCCTTTTGCACAAACTAAAATTGAAAAATTTGAAACGACTAAAAAAATAATCTTAAATTATTGTCAAATGATCAAAGATAAAAAAAAAAATAAAATCAAAACTTTTGAAATTGGTTGTGGTTTCGGCAAGTTAACTAAGGATTTAAATAAATTGGGTTTTAATTCAAGTGGTATGGATATTTCAAAAACAGCAATTAAAAAAGCAAGAACCAACTCAAAATGTAAATTTTATGTATCAGATTTATTAAACTATGATTTGTATTTAAAAGTAAATCCTGACATCATTATAATGCCTGAAGTTACTTGGTATATATTGCCTCAATTAAAACCATTTTTGAATTTTTTAAGAAAGAATTTTAAAAATAAATACTTAATACACACTTTAGCTACTTATGAAGATAGAAGGCAAAAATATGGTAGGGATTATTTTAAAAACCTTGAGGGGATATTGAAATACTTTAATTTAAATTACATCGAGTATGGTCAAAAATATGACACAAAAATTAATGAAAGCAGAACCTTTTTTTTAGCAAAGATCTAATAAATTTATTTTGGAAATATAAATTTGATGAAACAAAAAGAAATAATTGTTGAAAAAGCAAAAGGACAGTACTTGTTTGCAAATAATCAGAAATACCTAGATTTTTCACTATCTAGTGGCACCATGATATTGGGCCATTCTAACAAAGTTTTTACAAAAACTTTGGAAAAGCAACTTAAACTTGGTTCTAATTTTTCAAGTAATAATATCAATCAAGTAAAGTATAAAAAATTCTTAAAAAAAACATTTACTGATCTTAAAAATTTCGAATTTAGCAGTTCTGGATCTGAGGCTAATATTAGAGCTCTAAGAATTGCAAGAGCAGTTTCAAAAAAAAATAATTTTGCAATGGTCAATGGGAGCTGGCATGGTTCAATTGATCAATTTATGTTTGATTATAAGCAGAAAAAAAAGTTGAATTTAAAAAGTTTAGAAGAGTTATCATTAGGTACTGGTAACTCAAAAAAAAATCTATTTATGTTGCCTTATAATAATATTGAATTATCACGTAAAATACTTAAAAAAAATTTAGACAAAATATCTGTAGTTGTAATTGAGCCAATACAATGTGGAGTGCCAAATAACGAGAGCATAAAATATTTAAAGTTTTTAAGTGAATACTGCAAATCAAATAAAATATTAATTTGGTTTGATGAAATAATTACAGGAATGAGAGTCCATAAACTCAGTGTTTTTAAAAAATACAATCTTAAGCCAGATATAGTTACATTTGCTAAATGCTTTGGGGGAGGTATGCCGATTGGGATTACATCATATAACTCAAATGTTGAAAAAAAATTAAAAAAACTAAAAAAAAAAGTTTTTCTTGGAGGAACTTTTTCAGGAAATCCCATTTCAACAATTTTAGGATTAAAAACTTGTGAGTATTTAAAAAAAAATCATCTTAAAATAAATAGACATATCAACAATTTAGCAAAAACCCTAGAAGAAGATATTAACTCTTACTGTAGTAATAATAAAATAAGTTTTAGGCTTTTAAGATATGAGTCTTTATTAAGACCCATATTTACAGAAAAAAATATAATGAATAAATTTGAAAGAAATAGATATGACCCAATGTTTAAAAATACAATTAAGTTTAAAAATTATCTTTTAAATAAAAATATTTATTTATCTTCAAATTGTTGTTTTTTTATAAGCTACTGTCATGATAAAAAAAATATTAAAAAACTATCGACTGTTTTAAAAAAGTATTTAAAAGAAAACTTATTATATGCTAAATAATATTTTAGACAATTTTAGGCTACTAAAATACTTTAACTCTAAATTCAAAAGTAGCAGTAAAAAAAGCAACATAATCTTAATGGAATACTTTGATTATAAACCTTCTTTAATCGTTTTTGTTTTATTATATGCATGTCTAAAAAAACGATATGATGCTAGAATAATTTTATATTTGCCAAACTTTCTACCTACCTTTAAAAAATTTTATTTTAGATTAATTAATATTTTCAAGCCTTTTAGTTTATTATGGTATTATTGGGCATTAGGATCTTGTGAATTAATAATACCAAGCAAAAAAAATTATTCAAAAAAGAAAAATATTAAATTTAAAAATAAAAATAATGTTCTGAATTTTAAGTATAAAAATATTTTAATTGGTGATTTGATGTATGATCAATATCTTAGGTATCATAATAAAATTACTATTGATGTATATGATTTAAATTTTAAAAATCATGTAAATGAAACATTAGAATTATTTAATTTTTGGTACATATATTTGAAATCTAACAAAGTAAAATCTTTGATTATAAGTCATTCGGTATACAATATGGGTATAATTGCAAGAATAGCGATTTATCTAAAAATTCCTGTTTATAACCCCGGTCCAAACGGAATATTTTATTTATCAAAAAAATATTCAACAAAACATAGTCCTGAAGAATATAAAAGATATCCCCAAATTTTTAGAAAATTTAGCTTAAATATAAAAAAAAAATTAATTCTTAATTCAAAAAAAAATCTAAAGGAAAGATTCAAAGGAAAAAGAGATATAAAAATACTTTTAGATAGACCTACAAAAAGTGATTTTTACAAAAAAAATTTCTCAAGAAAACTAACCTTTAATAAAAAAAAAGTAAAAATTCTAGTTCAGGCCCACCAACTTAATGATGCTGTTCATGTATATGGAAAAAATCTATTTGCTGATTTTTTTGAGTGGTTTGAATATTTGGGTAAACTTTCAAAAAACAGAGATTTTACATGGATAATTAAACCCCATCCTGCTGAATTTAGCCATAATATGGGTTATTATGATGAATTAAAAATCAAATATCCACAATTTAATATTTTGAATTCGAATATTACCAATTCAGATTTAATTAATGAAAATATAAATGGGGTTACTACTGTTTATGGATCTGGTGGCAGTGAATTTCCATTATTCGGAATCCCAGTAATTAATGCTAGTTACAATAATCCCCATATTGGATATAATTTTAATTATCACCCTAAGTCTATTACAGCTTATGGAAATTTACTAAACAACATTAAAGATTTAAAAGTTTCAAAAAAACAAGCTTCAAAAATTTATGAATTTTATGCTTTAAGATATACGCTAGACTTTACGCCAATTAAAAATCAGGAATTTTATGTAAAAAAATTAGAACAAAATTTTAAAGATAATTATGTTAATATTTTTTTAAATCAATTAAATCATGATAGAGAAAATGAAATTGAAAATGATATTGAAAATTTCATCAAATCAAAAAATTATAAACTTTATTATTTAAAAAATATTAATTAAAGAAAACTTATATGGAAAGCATACACAAATTATTCAAATTATTTTCTAAAAAAGAAAAGTATAAATATATAATTTTGGTATTTTCTTCTTTTATAAGTACTTTTTTAGAGCTTATTTCTATTGCTTTATTAATACCTCTGCTTCTTTCAATTAATAATGAGGAAACATTTACTTCGGACTTTATTAGTAAAATTGGTCTTCCATCTGATCTAATCAATTATATAGATTTCATAAATATTTTAATTTTTATGATGATTGTATTCTTTTTAAAATTTTGTTTTTTGCTTACGATCTCTTATTTTCGATATAATTTTATTTTTAGATTTCAACTAGAATTAATGAATAAACTGTTTGTGAACTATTTAAAAAGAGATTATCTTTTTCATGTTTACAATAACTCAGCTAAAATTTTAAAAGATATAACTGAAGAAGTTCATAACGTTTCAGTTGGTTATATGGGCTCTTTAACATCCATTATTTTAGAAAGTATAATGATTGTAGTTCTTTTAAGTTTTTTACTTGTTATTCAGATCAAAACTACTTTTATAGTAATCATTTTTGCAGGAATAATTCTTTACATAATCTACATAATCTTAAAAAAAAATATTACTAACCTTGGGGAAAAAAGAGAGAAGTATAATTTAATTAATTTAAGAAATATCATGCAAGCGTTTGAAGGAATAAAAGAAATAAAAATTTTTCAAAAAGAAAAAGAAATTTCACAAAACTTTATTAATAACTCAAAAAAAATACAAAAAATTAATTGGTTAGTTGCTTTTTTAAATGAAACACCCAGACTTTTTTTTGAACTAATTTCAATACTATCTTTTTTGATAATTCTTTTATTTTTTGTTAAATTAAATTACTCTTTTATTGAAATAATTTCTTATTTTACTGTCATTCTTGCAGTTTTTATCAGAATTATGCCATCAATAAATAAATGTATAGTTTCCTATGTAAATATTACAATTAACAAAAGGTCATTAAATGTAATATTTGAAGAATTAATAGAAAAAAATACTATAAAAATAATTAGAGCAAATGAAAAGATTATCTTTAATAATAAAATTATAATTAAAGATTTAACTTTTTATTATGAAAAAGAAGAACAAAAAATTTTTGATAAATTAAATTTTGAGATTAAAAAAGGAGAATTTATAGCTTTGATTGGTGGCACAGGCTCAGGCAAAACTACCTTGATAGATTTAATTGCTGGTCTTTTATCACCAAAAAATGGAGGAATTTTTGTTGATGATAAAAACATAGCAGATAGTAAAAATGGGTGGTTTAAAAAAATAGGGTATGTTCCTCAAAATATTTTTTTAAATGATGATAGTATAGAAAAAAATATTGCGTTTACTGTTGATGAAAAAGAAGTTGATAAAAATAAAGTTATCGAAGTATCAAAACAATCACAAATTTATGAATTTGTAAAAAGTAAAAAAGATCAATTTGATACTATTGTAGGAGAGAGAGGTGCAATGTTGTCTGGGGGTCAGAGACAAAGAATGGGTATAGCAAGAGCGTTATACAGTAATTCTGAAATACTTATTTTAGATGAATTTACAAGTGCTTTGGATAACAAAACTGAAGAGGAAATTCTTAAAGAACTCTCAAAACTTAAGGGAGACAAAACTATTATCATTTCTACCCATAGATCTGCTTTACTTAAGAATTGCGACAGAGTTTTTGATGTAAAGAGCAAAAAATTTGTTGAAATGTAATTTAAGATGAAAAAAAATGCAGTAGCAATTATTTTTGAGAATGAATTAATTGAAAAAGATATTTTTAATAAAGATTCTACAAATCTCTACGATATGTTGGAAAAGTTTCAATCCAATCAAATAGATGGATACTTAATAAATACATCATATATTTTTTCAAAAAAGAAAGGGGAAATAGAATATAGCCAAACTAAAAAAAACAATAATCAATTTTATATTGAGCCAAAAAATATATTTGAATTATATAGAATTTCGAAAAAAATTAACTGTATTGCCTATTATTTACTTCCGAACAATTTCAAATATATGCCAAAACAATTTTTATTAAAAATTTTTAATTTTAGAAGATTTGCAATATCTAGACTTGGTAATCTCTCGGATAACTTTATACCGAAAAATAATAAACTAAAAAATAAATTTTTATTTTTAATTAATTTTAGAGTTAAATATTATTTTTTTAGATTTTTACAAATCGTTGGATTAATTAAAAATGTTGATTTTTATTTTGAAGCTAGCCAAAAAACAATCAATGATATAAATAAATCTATTAGCAAAAAAATTGAAAATCTTTTTCCTTTTTTGAATTTTTCTTTTTATAAAAAAAAAATAAGAATAAACAGTGTGGCTTATGATAATTTTTTGAAAGATAAACCAGTTTTAATGAATAAGTACATAGTTTTAATTGATAGTGGTTTCGATCATGGAGACAGAATTAAAAGAGAAGGAGAACCAAATTCAGAGGATAGAGAAACTTATTATCATCATTTGATTAATATTTTAGAAAAAATATCCAGATTGTATAATAAAGAAGTAATAATATGTTTGCACCCAAAAGCAAACTACCCAAATACAAAAAAATTTGAAGAGCTTGAGAATAAATTTAAAATACTTAAGGGCCAAACAACAAATTTAATTTATAAAGCAGAGGTTTTATTATTTTTTGAAAGTAGCGCGATAGTTACTGGAGTAATGTTAAAAAAGAAAATAATAAATTTAAATTCAAAATTAATGGGAAAATATTATTTTAAGAGAAATAATCTATATAAAGATAAAATAAATCTATATCAGACTGATTTAGAAAATTTTAATTTTAATGAAAAAGAAAGTTTAGATAAATTATTAAATGATAAAATTAATAATTATGAAAATTATATAAATGAAAATATTATTTATAAAAATAATATAAGTTCTGAAGATCAAATAAAAGATTATTTAAAAAAAATTTTAATTAACTAATTTAGTAAATTATATAAGCCTAGCTTTTTTGAGAAAGTTTGTAATATTTCTTTTATTTAATAGTTTTGCATCTTTTGAATGGCTAATTAAGTTTTGTTTATTTTTATTTATAAAATTTTTTTTTGTAATCGAATTTTTGATTATTAAAAAATTATCTTTAATTACCAATCTTTTGGTTTCATCATATGTAAAAAGTTGCTCATAAATTTTTTCACCATCCCTTAAGCCAGAAATAATTATCTTTTTTTTAAAATTAAATTTTTTTTTTAAACTTTCAGCTAAATCAAATATTCGAAATGCATCCATTTTATTTAAAATAAATATTTCATTCCCTTTCATGATTTTAATTGAATTAATTATTTCTTTAACTGCCTTATCAATCGTAATAAAAAACCTAGTCATTTCTTTGCTTGTGACAGTAAGATTTTTATTTTTTTCTATTTGAGATAAAAACTTTGGTAAGACCGATCCTCTTGACCCAATAATATTTCCAAACCTTATTACTGAAAAAAGAGTTGATTTTGTTTTTGAATTAAATTTTAGAACTATTTTTTCTGCTGTCTTTTTTCCTTTGCCCATCACAGAAGTTGGATTAACAACCTTGTCTGTACTTATAAATAAAAATTTTTTTACTTTGTTTATTTTAGATGCTTTTACTAAATTTAAAGTACCTCTTATATTGGTTTTGTCTGCTTCCAAAGGATTATACTCACACAATGGGACATGTTTCAAAGCAGCGGCATGTATCACTATATCTATATTTCTTGTTATTTCTTTACATCTTTTATAATCTCTTATATCTCCAATAAGATATCTGATACTATTTCTTCTCATATTTCTAACGATTGACACATTTTTGTTTGTGAGTTCTTCCATCAGATAATACAAGCCATTTTCGTCATTACTCATTGCTCTAACAACTTTGCATTTTGAGTTTAAAACTTTTCGAGTTATTTCAGAACCAATTGAACCAGATGCACCAGTTATTAGTACTGACTTATTTTTAAAAAAATTTTTATTTAACATATTTATGAAAAACTATTACAGTAAATAATATATTTTAAAATAAATAAATTATTAAATTATTTAAAAGCATAATACCTTGAAAAATGTTATTTTTATTATAGATGTCGATACTGGTAAACACGCTGGTACAGGACATTTATTTAGAAGTTTAAAAATTTATAAAATACTCAAAGAAACTTATAAAAAAAAGATTAAGATTTATTTTTTATTTAAAAATTTAGAAAAATCAAATTCTATTATAAGAAAATATATTAAAGAAAATTTAATAATATTTGACAATAATTTTGAAAAAAAAATTTCTTTTCTTAAAAAAAATGACTTGATAATTAATGATACACCATATGAAATTGAAAAAAATTTCAAAAATTATTTATTAAAAAAAAATTTTAAAAATTTAGTTTTAATTGATCACAAGAAAATAAAAAATGATAAAAATTGGATCTATATAAATGGAATTTACTCTTACAAAAAAAACTATCCTAAAAATAAAAGAATATATCAAGGTTCAAAATTTGTTCTTTTAGATAAAAAGTTTGAAAAATACAATTTAAAAAAAAGAGATAATAATGTTATAATATCTACAGGTGGGACCGATACATACAATCTTAATTTTAAAATTTTTAATAAGATCAAAAAATTAAATTTTAATAAAATTTATATTGTTGTTGGACCAGGTTTTTCAACTAATAACCCAATATTTTCAATTAAAGATAATCGTGTAAAACTATTAAAAAACAAAGATAATCTTTATAAATATTTTTTCAAATCAAATATATCAATTGTAACTGGAGGTATTACAATGTTTGAGTCTATAGCTTCATTGAATTATACATTTGTGTATCAATCATATGCTCATCAAAAATATGCTATTAATAAAATGAAAAAATCAGGAGTAGTTCAGCTAATAGGAAAATTAGATAGATTTTATGATAGAAAATTGTTAATGAGTTTAAATAAAATTTTTATAGGTAAAAAACCATATAAGTTTATTTTAAAAAAAAGAATAATAGATGGTAAAGCTTTAAGTAGATTGAAAAAAATATTATTTTATATATTAGATAAAAGTATTTAAATTATTGTGAATAAAACTTATCCAATTTCAAAGCCTCTAATTTCTTATAAAGAAATTTCAGCAGTTAAGAAAGTGTTACGATCAGGTTGGATTACATCAGGTCCCATTACATTAAAATTAGAAAAAAAGATAATACAGAAAATAAAAGTTAAACACGCTATTTCCGTAAATTCTGCAACAAGTGGCATTTTTATTACATTGATAGCACTTGGAGCAAAAAAAGGGGATGAGATAATCACCCCTTCAAATACATATATAAGCACAATTAATACTCTTTATAATTTGGGTTTAAAAATTGTACTATGTGATGTTGATAAACATACTGGTAATGTTGAAGTAAGTAATTTTAAATCCTGTATTACAAAAAAAACTAAATTCTTTATACCTGTTCACAATGGTGGAAACCCTTTAAATATTAAAAATTTGATAAAAATTTCAAAGAGAAATAAAATTCATTTAATTGAAGATGGAGCAACAGCATTTGGAGCAAAAATTAATAATAAATTTATAGGTTCATTTAATTACTCAACAACTATTTTTAGCCTTCATGCAAATAAAATTATTACAAGTGGTGAAGGAGGTTTTATATGTACCAATAATAAAAACCTTGCAAAAAAGATAAGAATATTAATTAATTCTGGTTTGGCAAAAGACACATGGGGAAGGCAAAAAATTAAAAATTACAGGATTCTTAATGCCATTCTTCCTGGATATAAATTAAATTCTAATGACATTTTGTCAAGCATAGCTCTAGAACAAATAAAAAAAATAGATAATATAAATATCTACAGACAAAAATTAAAAAAAAGGTATTTAACTAATCTTAACAATTTAATGAAGAAGAAGAAAATTTATGTTCCATTTTTAAAAAAAAATTATAAAAGTGCACTTTATAATTTTCAAATTATATTGAATGATAGCAAGAATTTAAGAAATAAATTATCTGATTTCCTTCAAAAAAAAAATATTTATACCGCTATTCATTATACTCCAGCACATAAACATTCTTTTTACTTTAAAAAATTAAACTCAAAAAAACTTATTAATACAAATTTTCTGTTTAATAATAGTCTAAGTCTCCCTTTCCATAATAAACTTAGTTTAAAAGATATTGACTATATTTCTAGAAAGATTATCTACTTTTTTAATGAAGAAAAATAACCCATATATAATTGCTGAAATTGGAATTAATCATAATGGAAAAAAAAATGATTTGATAAAACTTATTTACTCTGCAAAAAAAGCTGGTGCCAATGCAGTCAAGTTTCAGCTTTTTAAAGCAGAAACTTTAGCTGATAAAAATTTAAAGGATAAAGATTATTACTCAATTAAAGATAAAAAAGAAACCCTTTATCAAATGTGGAAAAAATTTGAAATTAATGAAGTTAAGCTAAAATTAATAAATGAAATATGTAAAAAAATTAATATAGATTTAATTTTTAGTGTTTTTGATTATGAGAGTTTAAAAAAACTTAAAAAAATTAAATACAAATATTTAAAAATTGCTTCATCTGACATAAACGATTTTCCATTATTAAAAAGAATTAAACTTCTGAAAAAAAAAGTTATTATTTCAACAGGAATGGCTTCCAAGAAAGAAATTGAGGATGTTGTTAAATTTTTTGGAAAAAGAAATATCTTTTTATTACATTGTGTTTCAATTTACCCATGTCCAGAAAAATTTATAAATCTTAAAAGGATAGATAATTTGAGAAAATTATTTAATATTAATATAGGTTTTTCAGACCACACTGAAGGATTGAATGCATCTTTAATGGCCCTGAGCATGGGGATAAATGTATTAGAAAAACATTTTACTCTTGATAAAGCTACTTTTGGACCTGATCATCAACTATCTGCAGATGAAAATGAATTAAGAATTATTTGTGATTTCTCAAAAAAAATTAAAATTTTAACAGGTGATGGTAAAATTGATCCATCTAATAAAGAGAAAAAAACACTTAAATTTGCAAGAAAAAGTATTTACTTAAAGAAAGATATTCTTAAAAATGAGATTTTTGATGAAAGCCATATTATTATAAAGAGACCAAATGGTTTTTTTAAGCCCATTCACTTAAGAAAAATTCTAAAAAATAAAGCGACAAAAGATATAAAAGCTGGAACAAATCTGAATTTTAGTCATTATAAAAATTAAATTTTATTTTTTATTATTAAAAATCATTTGATAATAAAAGAAATTTTTTCCTTTGTAATTAAGTCCATTTTCAGAATATTTTTTCCAGTTATATTTTTTATAGAATAATTTCAAATTATTTTTACATTGCAAAACACAAGGAAGTTTTGATGAAATAATTTCGTTATTATTCAACATCATAAGAATTTCACCAAGATTATTTTTTCTAAATGATCTGTGAATAATAAAAGTATCCAAAAGTAAGAATAATTTATTTTTGTCTTTTTTGTACCTTAAAACTGTATATCCAATTAATGTTGTTCCGCTAAAAATCATATTACAAATATCGTTTCTATTAAAGTTTTTATAAAAATGTTTCAATTGCGAATTAAGATTGTATTTCCATTCTTGTCGTTTTAATTTACAAATTTTTAAAATTTCTGCTGTTTTTAAATCCTTAGATCTCTTTGAAATTAATTTCAATTTTTCAAATTTAAAATTTTTATAATTATTATTTATATTTTTATACTTTAGGCAAAGCTGATCCCATCTTATAGAAGTAGGGTTATTGAATTTAGCAAATGTTTTTTTAACTTTATTAAATGTATTTAAATCATCTATTGAACAATTTAAATTTTTCCAATTTTTATCAATGCTATTCAAATATATTGAATTGTTTATTGTTTTATCAAAACTATAAGTGACGTGTTCTTTGTCTTTTTTTTTATCACTTTTCATTTCTTTTAAATGTCCAAATTTAAAAGCCTCTACGGAAATGCCATAAGGTAAATCAGAAAATTTATTACTTATAAATAAATATTTTTTATTATTTTTTCTCAACTCAATAATTGCTTTTTTCACCAGTATTCTATCAATAAATATATTATCAGCTGTTAATCTGATAATAATATCATCGTTATTTATTTTGTTCTTAAAAGTTAAAAATCTTTTTTGTACATTATTCAAATCACCTCTATGAAAAGGAATTTTTTTTTCTTTTAATAGATAACAAAAATAATTATCACTTTTATCTTTTGATGTTAAAATAATACTTTTATAATTTTTTGACTTTATTCTTTTATAAAGTAGTTCTGTTGATATAAAATTATCTAAAGATAATAAAGATTTAAACGGAAGCCTTTTTGATGATGATCTTGCTTGAATTAAGACAAAAATTTTCATTTATTAACAAAAACTTTTACTAATAAAGCTCTATTTTTTATTAAGTTATTCTTTTCCTTCAAGCTTGATTTTTTTTCAAATAAAATTTGACTTACCTGATTGTAAAAATAGTCAATTCCATAATTCTTATAATATAAATCTTTTTTATAATTTGATTTATAGAAAGTTTTCATTTCATTTATTTTATGAAAATTTTTTTTTAAAAATGGAATAAAATGATCTCTCAATGTAGTCTTACTACTCTTAAACTTCTGAATTTTAAAATTTTTTAATATTTTTTTATACTTAATAGTTTCTAAAAAATTAAAATTTTTTTCTTGTATTTGAAGATTCATATCATCAAATAAAAATATGCCTTTAGTTTTAATTTTGTTTTTAATAGAAAGTATTTCTTTCTCAATATGTTTTAAATTATGATCAGAGTCTACGTAAGAAAAAATAACATTTTTTTTTAAAGAGGGTATACCTTTTGTTTTGTTTAGCGAACTTTGAACAACAGGTTTCCATATTTTATTTAAATTAATCTTGAGATATTTGCACATACTTTGATTTAAAATTTTTTTAATCAATTTCACTTTTTCATGATTTATTTCATATGAAATAAATGACGTATTATTTAAATAACATGCTAAAAATAATGCCAACGTTGATGCACCAGTGCCTGTTTCAAGAATTACAGCTTTTTTATCTTTAATTTTTCTTACTTCTCTAAATATTGTAATAGCCATACTATCTGGGATTGAATTGCAATATCTGGGTAATAAATGTTTTACAAATATTAAAAATTCTTCAGAGTATTTTTTTATATATTTTTTTGACCCAAAAACATAATCGTACATTTATTTCTCCCTTAATTGTTTAATTTCATTCAATTCTTCATGAATAAAAGATTTTTCGTATAATATAGACTCTACAATATTTTTTAACGCTTTATCTTTTTTAATTTCTTCAAATATATTTTCCTTAATCTTGTATATTGGCCAACTTCCTGGTGACTCAAAAACTGATGATGGTACAATTGTTCTTCTTAAAAAGAAATGATAGGCATATTTTTTAGCTCTTTTAATTATTTGTTCATTTGGCTTCGATTTAAAAGGTAATTTATCAAGTATTTCAAAATATTCTTTTTGAGTCTTTGGATCAAGAGTTATATTCTTATTCTTTATATATGACTCTCCAGCCACAACAACATTATAACCACATGAAGTGAACTCCATAGCAACTTTGCTGGCATACACAAGTATAGCATTAGCATATTCTACTAAAGGATAAGTGCTATATTTTTCATCTGAACTAATTATAAAAATATTTTTTGGTAGTTTTTTATATTTTTTAAATATTTCGTCTTTTACTAATTCATTTGAGATTCGATCGGCATTAACTTCTGCCGGATGAGCTCTTATTAATAATTGCAAATCTTTTCTATCAATAAAATAATCAATTGTCTTAAAAATCCACTCCATCATATTAATAAAAATATTGTCGTGATAAATTAGATTTGCATCCCAAATTATATTTGTTGTCATCAAGACTATAGGTTTTTTTAAGTCAAGACCTTTTTCAATTAAAATCTTTTCAGCATTAAATTCTGGATTGTCAAAATAATAAGTCCAATCATTTGTTCCATACTTTCTACTATCCAAATAATTCATAATTTTATTTTCTTTTTTCTCATTCAAATCCATATTCTCCCAATCAGAAACTGGTTCTGTCATCATTGTGTAGTGGTATGTGTCGCCATGACTGAAAATCCATGAATTTTTTCTATAACCAGTAACATAACTTACAATTTTTTTTTTATATTTTTTTGTAACCTCACATATAACTCCTTGAGGTATATATATTGCGTGATTTGAAATAATTATATCAATATTATTATGAGTGCTTAAAATATTTTCAAAAACTTTTTTTGTTATAATTCCTGCTTCCGTAAATTTTCTTAGAATTGTTTGATTGTTTTTTTGATTTCTAATGTTACCAACAGCATAATATCTTAGTGCACCAGCTAAAGAATGTTCACCTATACTCATATTGTCTTCTTTGTCTTTATAGTTAATTAATTCATCCAAAGACAAATTTTTACATAATTCTTTCGATTCTTTAATATCCACACTATTGATAAAATCACTATAGTAATGTGTCTTTAATTTAAGCCCATCAAATGCAAATTTGCCTGCATCTAAACATGCATTACAAGTTTTTTTAATTCCATTTTTTGAAAAATCTTCTTCATTAATAAAATTTGAAGTTGCCATCATACAAGCGGGTAGGACTTTATCACAAAGTAAAATTTCAACTTTCGCTCCATAATAAGTTAGAGCGAAAGCTAATAAGGATTCAAAGTGTGAACAAGATGTTAAACCACCTGCACTTGTTGTAATTAAGATTTTTTTACCATTAGCTTTTTTTTTAAGAAATTTGAATTCCTCCTTATTTTTTTCGATGAGTTTATTCCAATCTGGTGTCGCATAATCTCTTATTTTAAATTTTTTAAGCAACTTTTTAATTTGATAAATCATTTAATTAAATTTATATTTTTTGTTTTATGTATTGAATCTTATGTTTTTTTTTAGAGCACAAAAAATACATTTCAGGCACTTTGAAAACTTTTCCAATTTTATCTGTCAAGTCTAATGTATAAATTTTTTTTTTTTGTAAATAATTCAAAAATTCATGTGTTATTGTGAATAAATGTTGTCTCTCTATTCTTTCATCTATGTGACAATAAACAATTACATAATCACTTTTTTCTAATGCAAATTTTAAAATTTTACTGGGTTGAAATGTATGATCTAGTGTGTGAAATATTCCAAAAAGTTCAAATCTTTTAATTTTAGTTTTATTTTCAAATTCAAAAATATTTAGATCAAACAATTCACTTGAAAGTGTTTTGCTATTTACAGATTTGTAATTATCATTTTGCCCCCAACATAGGCTTGAATTATCAACAAGAAGGTTTTTTTGGATTTTATTTTTTATTAAGTTTTTTCTTTTAAGTTTTTTAGTTAACTTTAAAAAATTCTGTGATTTTTTTACTGACTCTTTCCTAAATTTTTCACTAGTTCCAGCTACTTGTCTTGAAGATAAATAATTTAAAGTTGAATTAAAAAATGATCTATAAAATTTTAAGTTAATTTTATACTCTTTGGAAAAAAAATTCATAAATAGTCCCATAAATGGACTATTAAATTCACAATAATTTTTTATTTTTATATTTTTATAAAGAAGATTAAATAAATTTCCATGGTCTGGAAATTTTCTTTTTGTAAAAAAATTAATTAAATTTGACCAGCTTCTATTATGTTGGCCATAGATATTAGAATATATTTTTCTAGATATTTTTTCAGTAAACCATGGATTATTTTGTAATATGTGGCACCTACTACATTTATAAACTTTTATTTTTTTAAAGTCTTTATTTGATAAATCTAAATCAGATATTATAGCTTTTAAGTAAAAATTCTTTTTAAAAGTTTGTTTTTTTTCTTTTTTTAGTTTTTTAGAACCACAGAAGTTGCAGCTATTATATTTTTTGAAATTCATTTTAGTTTTTATTTTTTATAAAATTTTTGTTAAAATAACTATAAGTTAGCATTTGAAAATACTGAAAACTATTTTCACTATTTTTTGACTTGCAAAACTTATCAAAATTTTTAATTACATTTTTTTGATTAAAAATTTCAATGTTTCTAAAAAATATTGAATGAAAAGTGTCATTAACAAAATCTTTTAACTCATTCTTTAACCATGAAGTTTGGGGGTCTGCTAATGTTTTTTTGGCTTTTTTGAACATTATTCTTTTTTTTGTTAATCCTATGATTGATTTCTTAAAAATATACCTTGTATTAAAATCTCTAATTTTATGATTATTTGAGATATTAAACGCAAATCTTGCAAGATCATGATCTAAAAATGGTATTCTTGTTTCAATACCAAATTTCATTGAAATTCTATCTTTGTATTTTAGGCTTCTTGGAAGTTTTAATTTATAAATATCTAAAAGCTGTGAGTTTTGTAAATTATTTAGTGAATTTATTTTTTTTTGAAAATAAAAATTTTCATCAATATTCTCTGACAAATAATTAAAATTAAAATTACTACTTTCAATATATGGTGTTCCATCAGATGTTGAACCATTTTGAAAAGTTAGTGTAGTTAAATAATTTATTAGCACACTTTCAAAAGTCTTTTTTTTACAATTAAGATCAATAAATTTAAATATCAAATTATAAAATTTATTAAGATTTTTATTTCTTTTAACATTGTCTAAAGCATAAAATAAAAAATTATAATCATAGCCTCCAAATAATTCATCTCCTCCATCTCCCTCTAAAATAACTTTTAACCCATCTTTTTTTGCTAATTCGTATAATTTATATATTCCAAAAATTCGTATTGATGTAAAAGGAGACTCTAGAATATTAACAAGTTTTTCCATGTTGTCTGTAACATCTTGCGGTGTCACATCTATTGCTCGGTTCGAAATATTTAATTTTTTAGCAGTAGTTTTTGCAGTTTTATATTCACTGAAAGTTTTATCATTTGTAAAACCATATGTATAAGTTTTAAGATTATAGTTGATCTTTTTAGACATCAGGTATGCTAGCGCTGTGCTATCGGTACCTCCACTTAAAAATAATCCTATTTCTCTATCTGATATTAAATGCTTGTCAACTGACTGAATAAATTTATTTTGAATTTTTTCCACTAATAATTTTTCGGTAAGATTAGTAGTATTATTTTTATCATTATTAATTTTCCAATAACAAGTCTGTTTTTTTTTAAGTGATTTATAAACCACATAATGTCCTGGTAAAATAGATCTTATATTATCAAAAAAACTTTCTTCAGAATGATCCATTGATCCTTTTAAAAAAAATTCTAAAACAGTGTTTTTATTTAAGAAATTAATATTCTTATATTCAATAATTGGTTTTTTTTCTGATGAAAATATTATTTCTTTATTATCCTCGTAATAATATAAAGGTTTTATTCCAAACCTATCTCTACAAAAAATTATTTTTTTTTCTTTTTTATCCAAAAAAATAAAGCTAAACATTCCCTCTAATTCTTTGGCTGCTTTTTCTCCTTTTAAAATTAATAATTTGAATAGTACCTCAGAATCAGAGGTGCTTTTAAAGTTTGTTCCTGATAATTTTTTTTTCAAGAGATTTGCATTATAAATTTCTCCATTAAAAACCATTAAATATCTATTATTTTCAGATATCATTGGTTGCATACCATTATGTGACAAATCTAAAATACTTAATCGAAAAAACTTTACTTGCAATTGATCAAACTCAACATACCTCGCGTCATCAGGACCTCTATGTGAAATTAAATTTGCTGCTTTATTGAAATTATTTAAATTTTTGACTATTTTTTTTTTGTGGTATACGCCAAAAAAACCACACATTAAATTTCTTTATTTTCCCAATTAAATACTAATTCTTGATTTTTATTTCTGCTAGCAAATCTTCCTTGATAATAATCTCTATTTAGCATTTCAGCATTAGATAATTTTCTAATTTTTTTTCCCTTCATTTCTTCAAATTCAGGTATATTTTTTTTTACATAATCCTCTATTTCTTTTTTTGATTTTTTAGTGAAATCACATAATTGTTTTAATTGAACTGGATCTAAAGAAACTACTCCATCTTTAGTTTGATCTTTTGGTAAAATCGTAAAATGTCTCTCAATATATTTAATATCATATAGCAAAGATGTTACTGAAGTTTTAAGCCCATCTTTTTCATAATTTGAATGTTCACTCAATCCTACATCTTGATTTAACTCTCTTAAAAAATCTATTCTATTTAAATGCACTTCTGCTAAAGGAGTTGGGTAGATTGATACACAGTGTAAGAGTGAAAAATTTTTATTTTTTTTATTTAAGATTTCACAAGTTTTTTTAATCTCATCATCAAAAGTGCATCCCGTTGAAACTATTACTTCCTTAAACTTTGATTCTGCTAATTCTTCTATCATCTTATGCGATGCACAATCAAAACTGGATACTTTAATGATATTCATGTCTAGACTCTCAAGAAATTTAAGTTTTGATCTACTAAAAATTGTAGTCATTGGTTGAACTTTATATTTTTTGCAAAAATCCATGAACATAAAATGCTGTTCATCATTTAAATCTAACTTCTTTAATCTTTCATATTCTGATTTATATGGTCGTTTAATTGATTTGATTTCATTATTAATTGTTACACCTTCATCAAAACGGACTCTATGTGTTAGATCATCAGAATGCATTGATTGGATTTTAACAATTTCAGCCCCTGACTCTGAGGCTGCATGTACCATTTCTTCTACAATTTTTATATCACCATTATGATTTTGGCATAACTCTGCAATGATTTTGGTCATATTTTTAAATCTTTTAATATTGCTTTTAGTAATTGACTTACACCATTATACTTAAATTGTTGTCTATTTAAATTTTTTTTTATTAAGTTTGCTTCATTTTTAATAAACATATCAATTCTTTTTGAAAAATTCGACTTCCAATCTTCTTTATTCATTATAGCTCCTAAATTTTTATCAAAAACTATTTTTAAATTTTCATCAATCTCAGGATTAAATTTTTCACTCATAAATATGGCTGGTTTTTTAAAAAATAAACATTCTGTAATTGAGTTAAAACCACCTCTTACAATTACATGATCAACCTTTCCAATATAAGAATACATGCCTTTTAAAGTTGTAATGGGTATCATATTCTTACTTTTTAAAATTATCTCCGTAGCAACATTATTTAAAGACGAAATACCTATATAAAATATGTAATTTTTCATTTTTTTTAAATAAGGTACTGTATCTGATATTAATTTAGATAAAGTTTGTGTTCCATTATCCATAATCAAAAAAGTTTTTTTGGAGTTTTTTGTATTTTCACTTTTATAAGGTTGTGAAATGAAGTTTATATTTTTGTATTTTTCTACATCGTTTATATTTGAATAAACACCTTTTGGAGTAAGAGGGGGTAAAAATATTTTTGTTGCCATGTTTTCATACTTTTTAATTTTACTAACAATCGATTTTTTTTGACTTGGATAAACAGTTTCAAAATACCAGCTCCAAGAAAAATGGCAAACACCGTAACATTTAATATTCAGTTTTTTAGCATAATAAAAAACCTGAGGTACAAAATCTGAAATTATAAAATGAAAATTTTTAAAATTTTTTTTAAAAAATTTAAAATCATTTCCTAAATTTTTGTTCCAGACATCTAAAGTTTTAATACTCTTTTCTCTTCCAAAATATCCATCTTTTGTTTTTAATAACTCAATATTATTAAATCTTTTGATATATTTTACCTTGTCATCAAATGACTCCCTTAAAATTTCAATTTGTAAACCATTAACTAATGTAATTTCAATATTTTTAATTTTATTGATTAGTTGTTGTACGACCTCTCTTTGACGAACCATATGGCCAAAGCCAACATCAGAAATAAATATTGCAACCTTAATTTTTTTCAATTTTTTTTTTTGCTTTTTTGTAATCATTTAAATTATGTATATCTATATAGTCTGTAAAAAAAACACCAACGTTAGTGCTCAAAGTTTTTTTGCATACAGTTAACGGTGTCATGATTCTAAATGCACCATTTTGTAATTTGTTTTTTCCCAACGAAATAACCTCTTTAATTACTTTTTTAGGAAAAACTTTTTTTGTGAAAAAAATAATTGCTTTATCAAGGTCTTTAATTTTAAATTGTGGCGTATTTACTTGTAGAGATACTATAATATTTGGTTTAATTTTTTTTTTTAATTTTTTATACGCATGAACTATCACTTCCTGTTTTTCCACATTATCATTTGCAAGATAACTCGGTCTACGGACATAATTTATTTCATATTTTTTACACAAATTAATAATTTTTTGACTTTCTGTTGAAATGAAGACATGTGGTGTAAATTTTGATTTTAACGCTTCTTTCGCAATATATATGCACATTGGCAAGTTTTTTATTAGTAATATATTTTTGTGCTTAAGTCTCTTTGAGCCTATTCTTGCTGGTATGACTATTAAAATTTTATTCATAATTCTTTTTAGTCCTTCATGGATATTTGAGATCTAGATTATTTGTAAATTTCCATAATAAAATAATTGGGGACATATTTTGAAATATATAATGGCGAATTATCAATAAATTTTATATTTTTAATTTTTTTTTGTAATTTAAACCCATATTTTTGAATTAACAAAAGTTCATCATTTGATATTTTTTTGTTAATAAAGGCTAAAGACAAATTATTGCTTTTTAAATATTCTAAATTTGTATTATTTAATTTTAATATATGGGTATATCTGTTATTTTTTAAAGGACAAGTAGATATAGATGTTAAATCATAAACTTTACCCATTAAGCAAATATTATCTGATAATGAAGCATCATTTATGATTAGTCCAATTTTAGATTCCTTTATCTCTTTAGTTAATAAGTTTTCATTAAAGGCATCTTTGTAATTTTTATAAAATGGAACTAAATTTAAACAAAAAATTATAACTATAGATGAAACAATTAAATTTAAATAAGTGTTTATAAATTTGAGTTTTTGGAATAAACCGTAGATGCCTAAACACACAACAATGGCCAATAATGGGGTATAACTATTTAAATGTCTTGTGGGACCTAGTGTAACAAATCCAAATAAAACTAAAAAAAAATAATAAATTATAAATATTAAAAATATATTCAAAAAATAATTTATATTTTTATCCTTTATTTTGTATGAAAAAATAAATCCTAACATAAATAATATTAAAATTAGAAATTGTAAAAAATTAGAATAGATATTTTTATCTATAAAAAAAGATAAATTTTTAACAATTACAAGATAAGAATTTTGAATATAAAATTGAAATGAATTAATTAATGTATTGCTGTTTGAGTTTAGATTAAAATAATATTCATAATATTCGCCTCCTGTTGATTTTGTAACACCATATTCGTTTAAATTTAAACTCAACATGTAAGTTAATAATGGTGCCATAAAAATTGTAAATAAAAGTCCAATTATAATTAGATTATAATTAAAATTACTTAAAATTTTATTTTTAAATAAATTTTGAAAAAATAAAATCAAAAAGAATAAAGGTGATAAAAATAAAATCACATAACTTAAATGTGCTAATAAAGATAAAATTAATCCAATTAATAAAGATGATCTAAAATTTATTCTGTAATTAGAAATAGTTAAAACATTTTTTTGATTGATACTATTAATATAAATCAAATAAAAAAATAACGTGACAGCAAAAACACCGGCTGAATAATTATAACTTCTTAAACTTATAAACATAAGAGGGTAAGAAAAAGCAACAAAACTAACAGGGATTAGTGGCAAAAATCTATTCTGATTTTTTAAAATAGTTTTTGCAAATAAGTATGTAATTAATATGGTTAAGGTTGCAAAAAAAATTGAGGGTAATCTTGAAAAAAATTTAATTTCTTTATAAGTGTCTCCCAAATAATAAACATCACTAAACAAAAAATATTGTAGTGGTGCAAATGTTGAATGTTTTGAAGGTGCAACTCTTTTTAGTAAAAAATAAATAGAATTAATTAGACCATCATAAAAAGAATTATCGAAATCTTCGATTTGTCTAATTTTTTTTTTTAATTCTGAGCCATACGTTTCTGACTCTTTATCGTTTGCAATATCATAGATGTTAATATTTTGATAATTCTTAATTTGATTAATGGCAATCAAATCATCTGTTTCAGTATATATATTCGGGCTAAAATAAAGTTTAGAAATAATAGAAATTAAAATTATAATTAATAGTTGTAATTTATTATTTTTTAATAATTTCATTCAGTGTTTTTTAAAACAATACTTCTGTTTAAAGCAAAAATACTCGGACTTAATTTAACTAGAAAAAAATCTAAAACATCAATAATTTTTAAAAAAAAATTATTTAATTTTATATGTGGCGCATCTACTCCGTTCCCACTTGAATTTAAAAAAACTAAACATTCATCTAAAGTATTTTTCTTTACCTTATAATTTAAAAAAGAGTCATTAATTTTTTTTTTACCAAATAAATGTCTACCTGTTGCGTTGTTTTGTCTCCAAAACAATCTCTTTTTTCTATTTTCTATGTTTAAATCATATCCCTCATGATCACAGATTGTTAGGAAAGCTCTAAATACATAGGAAATTTCTGGTTCATTAATCAATACAAGACCATTTTTTTTTAAATAATTTTTAGAAATTATTTTTAACAGTTTTTGTGGATTACTGGAGTGATGTAAAGAATGATTGAAAATAAATATATCTACTTTTTTTTTAAATTTTTTATTTAATGAAAAGTTGTCCATATCTAGTTTTTTACTTAAATTTTTTAATGGAAAAATATCTGTACAAATAATTTTATTTGATAGAATGTTTTTTATTAAACAATTACCACTACCTACTTCAATAATTGTTTTTTTATTTTTGATATACTTTTTCATCCAATTAAATCGCTTACTTATTAAAAAAATGAAGTTTTTATTATCTTTAAAAAATTTTTCTCTTGAATTCTTTAAATTTATTTTTTTTGTAAATTTCATATGTATAAATCAAACTTTAAGTTAAACTACTTTTGGGGACAATAATAAAAAATGAAATGTTTTAATAAAACAATTATTCATTAATTTTTTGGAATTAAGTAAGAAATATTTTTAATCGTTAATCTATAAAAATTTTTTTCAGTGCATAAATCAAGCCAATTGAGCTATTAGTACTGGTCAGCTTCACGCATTACTGCGCTTCCACATCCAGCCTATCAACGTGGTGGTCTACCACGGCTCTATAGGAAGAACTAGTTTTGAGGTGAGTTTCCCGCTTAGATGCTTTCAGCAGTTATCT